>VMHT01003517.1_pt1 | contig 21495 bp, 17 predicted proteins | sample 4693611 | NCBI WGS metagenome assembly VMHT01 (sample SAMN12280063, study PRJNA550983) | marine metagenome | isolation source: seawater sampled from same location over 5 years 0.02-0.2 micron viral filtrate | place: USA: collected off the coast of southern California halfway between the port... ...
ACAAATGCACCAAACTCCATAATCTTCATAACTTTACCTGAATAAATTTTATTCAGTTCAGCTTTTGCAGTGATGTCTTTAATCATTTGCAAAGCAATGTTTCTAGCTTCTTCATCAGGAGCAGCAACGGTTACAACTCCTTCATCATTTACATCTACTTTTGCACCTGATTTTTCAACTATTTCTCTAATAGTTGCACCACCTTTTCCAATTACAGCAGCAATGTCTTTTTTATCAACATTAACTTGTTCCATTTTTGGAGTATGTTTTCCTACATCAGATCTTGAAGCAGATAATGCTTTATTCATTTCACCTAAGATATGAACTCTTCCATCTTTGGCTTGACTTAATGCTTGTTCCATAATTTCAAATGTAATACCAGTAATTTTAATATCCATTTGAAGCGAGGTAATTCCATCTTTAGTTCCTGCAACTTTAAAGTCCATGTCCCCCAGGTGATCTTCATCACCTAAAATATCTGATAAAACACTAAAATCATCTCCCTCTTTAATTAAACCCATTGCAATACCTGCAACCGGTTCTTTAATTGGCACACCAGCATCCATTAATGCTAAAGATGTTCCACAAACAGTTGCCATTGAAGAAGAGCCATTAGACTCTGTGATTTCTGACACTATTCTAAAAGTATATGGAAACGCTTCTTTTGATGGCAATGAAGAATTAATTGCTCTCCATGCTAATTTACCATGGCCAATTTCACGTCTGCCAGTTCCAATTCTTCCAGTTTCACCAACTGAAAAAGGAGGAAAATTGTAATGAAGCATAAATCTTTCTCTTTGTTGACCATCTAAACTTTCAAGTCTTTGTTCATCATCAGAGGTACCAAGAGTAGCAACAACAATAGCTTGAGTTTCTCCTCTAGTGAATAAAGCTGATCCATGAGTTCTTGGCAAAACACCAACTTCGCATGAAATTGGTCTCACATCAGATAGGCCTCTCCCATCAATTCTATTTTTATTTTTAAGGATATCTGTTCTTACAATTGATTTTTCAAGATTCTTTAATTGACTGTTTACATCAAGATCAGTGTAATTTTCATCTTCTTCATAAAGTTTTTTAGCTTTATCAGTTATTTCTGAAATTTGATTTGATCTATCTTGCTTGTCTCTTGTTGCAAAAGCTTTCTTAAGATCTTCTGTGAATGTCGCTTCAAGTTTTTTCTTAACCTCAGATAAATCTTTTTTCTCAACAGTCCATTCAGGTTTTCGACATTCTTTAGCAAGTTCCTCTATCATTTTAATAACTGGAACAAATCCCTCATGTCCAAATTTAACAGCATTTAACATCTCTTCCTCTGTTAAACCCTTAGCTTCTGACTCAACCATTAGAACAGCATCTTTTGTGCCTGCTACAACTAAATCTAAACTTGAATTTTCTAATTCAGCTTTTGATGGATTAAGAATATATTTACCATCAACAAAACCTACTCTAGATGCTCCTACAGGACCCATAAATGGCATTCCTGAAATAGCTAAAGCTGCTGATGAAGCAGTAATTGCCAATATATCTGGTTGGTTTTCTTTATCGTATGAAATTACTGTTGGTAACAACTGAACTTCATTTTTGAATTCATCAGGAAACAAAGGTCTGATTGGTCTATCGATTAATCTTGAGATTAATGTTTCACTTTCAGTTGGTCTTGCTTCTCTTTTAAAATAACCACCTGGGATTTTTCCTCCAGCATAGTACTTTTCTTGATAGTTTACTGACAATGGAAAATAATCCATATCTGGGTTTACTTTCTTTGCCCCTACCACTGTTGCTAAAATAACTGTTTCACCACATGAAGCGATAATTGCTCCGTCTGCTTGTCTTGCTACCTTACCTGTTTCTAAACTTATTTTCTTTCCTGCTACTTCAATTTCCTTCTTATATACTTTAAACATTTCATTTCCATTTCGTTTCGTTCGTTTCGTTCCATTCTATCTATCTTGACTTCTATTTTCTTAAATTCAATTTCGACAGTACATTCTTGTAAGAATCCATTTTATTTTTCTTTAAGTATTCTAACAATTTTTTTCTTCTATTTACCGCTCTTAACAATCCAACCGACGAATGTTTATCTTTTTTGAATTGTTTGATATGTTTTGAGAGAGTTTCAATTTTCTCTGTGAGTAAAGCAACTTGAATTTCAGAGGATCCCGTATCCTTTTCATGTATTGCCAACTCTTGTGCCTTTTTACTCATATCTATTTTTCCTATTTATTTGTTTGTTTAATTAAATTTTCTATTTTTTCTGCGTATTCGAAAGATTCGTCTTTTTTAAAAAGTAATTTTGGTAAAAATTTCATTACTACTTTTTGAGATAAAATTTTTCTAATCAAAAATGAGTATTCTTTTAAAATATCTATAGTTGCCTCCGCATTTTTTCCTCCAAGTGGAAGTACATATGCTTTAGCTATTTTTAAATCTTGACTCATTCTTACCTCGGTTACAGTAATTGTATTAGTTTCTAAATTTGGGACTTTAGCTTCATTTCTTATAAAAATCATGCTTAAAGATTGTTTTATCATTTCTCCCACTCTTAATTGTCTTTGTGAAATAGGTTTTCCAATTCTATCTGCCATTTATATTGACCTCTCTTTAGATGTAACATTAAAAGCTTCTATTGTGTCATTTTTTTGAAAATCTAAATAATCTTTGACCGTTATTCCACATTCCTGGCCATTACTTACTTGTTTTACTTGATTTTTTTCTCTAAACAAACTTCCAACTTTTCCAGTAAAAACAATCGTACCATCTCTAATAATCCTTACATCTGAGGAACTAAGTATCTCTCCTTCAGTAACTTTTGATCCAGCAACCTTACCTGCACCTGAAACTTTGAATATTTCCAAAATTTGTGCACTTCCTGTTATAGTTTCTTGAACATCGGGAGTAAGTAATCCTGACATTCTTTTTTTAACATAATCTAAAACTTCATAAATAATATTGTAAGATGAAATTGTAATTTTTTCGTTTTCAGCAAGTTTTTTTGCCTCCTTACTTGGCTTAACATTAAAAGCTATTAGTACGGCTTTCGAAGCTTTTGCTAATGTCACATCAGTTTCTGTTACCATTCCAATATCTGCAAGAATTATTTTTGGTTTAACTTCCTCATGTTTAATTTGATTGATGGCACTTTTAATTGCTTCTGAAGATCCATGAACGTCAGATTTTATTATCAAATTTAATTCTTCAGAAGATTTATCAGAAAACGCAGAGTCTTGAGTTGCAAAAGTAAGAGGGTTTTTCCCATCTTGACTTTCTTGTGTTCTGTTTTCGCTCAAAGTTTTAGCCTCTTTTTCATTATTCAAAACTATAAAATCATCACCTGCTTTTGCTGCACCATTAATTCCTAAAATTTCTACCGGCGTAGATGGTGAAGCTTCATCAATGATTTGTCCTTTGTCGTTAATAATAGCTCTTACTTTACCCCATTTTAATCCACTTACAAAAAAGTCACCTTTTTTTAAAGTTCCAGTTGTTACAATTATGGTTGCCACAGGTCCTCGACCTACATCAATTTTTGACTCTAAAACAATTCCTGTTGCTTTTGATTCAAAATCTGTTTTTAGATCCAATATTTCTGCTTGCAGAATAATAGACTCTATTAATTTATCTAAATTCAATTTAGTTTTTGCGGACATTTCAACCATTAACGTGTCTCCAGATAAATCTTCTGCAATTAGTTCATGCTCTAATAATTGATTTTTAACTTTTTGAGGGTCCGCATCAGGTAAATCACATTTATTTATTGCTACCACAATTGGAACATTAGCTGCCTTAGCATGTTTAATTGACTCTACTGTTTGAGGTTTTACTCCATCATCAGCTGCAACTACTAACACTACTATATCAGTAAGTTTTGATCCTCTTGCTCTCATTTCTGTAAATGCAGCATGACCAGGAGTATCAATAAAAGTTAATTTATTTGACCCGTTTTCAATTTGATAAGCTCCAATATGTTGGGTAATTCCACCAAACTCTCCTGAAACTACATTAGCACTTCTTAAAGTATCTAAAACTGAAGTTTTACCATGATCAACATGACCCATAACTGTTATTATTGCTGGTCTATTTTTTAAGTTTTCAGTTCTTGAGGCTTTTATCTTTTTAATAATTTCTTCGGCTTTTTCTTCTCGAATAGGATTGTGACCAAATTCTTTTACTAAAAATTCTGCAGTATCTGCAGCTAAAGTTTGATTGATAGTTACTGTTACCCCCATGCCAAATAAATATTTAATCACATTGCTCGATTGCTCAGCCATTCTATTTGCGAGTTCTCTAACTGTTATTGCTTCTGGAATATTAATATCTCTTTTAATCGGCTTTAAATTTTCTTGAGAAACTTCTTTAGATAAATTTTTATTCTCTTTCAATCTCGCCCTTTTAACAGAGGCCAAGCTTCTTTCTCGAGCCTCTATTTGATCACTTAATGCTCTCGAAACAGTTAATTTTACTTCTCTTTTTTTAGAACCAGTTTTGGAATTTTTTTTATCTTTATTTTCATTTTCTCCCTTGAGCCTTTTTGTAGCTCTTTGCTCAGCTAATTTTCGTCTTTCAAAATCATTTGTTTGAAAAGATTGTTTTGGAGAGTTTTTTTGAATTGTATTTCTGTTAAATGTTGTATTTGATTTTGGTTTAAAACTACTTGGTTTAAAATTAGAACCTTTGTTTGGGAATTTACTAGTTTTTTTTTCAATAACTCTCGAATTTTTTCCTTGAGTTTTTGCTATTTCAATATTTCTTATAGATTTTTTGGCTCCACCAGATATTGTTAATTTTGTTTTTTTTTCCATTCCTCATCTCTCAATCTTTATAGATAATTTTTCTTGCTGACATTATTAATTCATCAGCTTCTTCTTTCGACAAAGCAAAATCCTCTAAGTATCCATGAATTTTAACTCTCTCTCCTTTAATCACATCAAATCCTCCTGTAAGTTCATCAGAGGCTAAATCAGCAAAATCTTCTAATTTTAAAATTTTTTGTTCTCCTAAAGTAACCAGCATTCCCGGCGTTAATCCTTTTAAGTTGATTAATAAGTCCTCTAAACCAAGTTCTTTTATTCTTTCAGAGATATCTTCTTGATCTTTTTGGTAAAACTCTTTTGCTCTTTCTATAAGTGCTTTACCTGTGTCTTCTTCTATACCTTCAATTTTAGTTAAACTTTCTAAAGTACTATCCTTTATATCATCGATTGTTGAAAACCCTTCGGCAACTAGTAATTGACCAAGTGTTTCATCTAATTCCAAATTTTTGACAAAGTTTTCTGTTTTTTCTTTAAATTCTAATTGTCTTCTTTCTGAGTCTTCCGCGTCAGTCATGATATTTATTTCAAAGTTTATTAATTTAGTTGCAAGTCTAACATTTTGACCTCTTCGTCCAATAGCCTTACTTAAATTTTCTTCACTCAAAATTACATCAAGTTTTTTTCTTTCAGTGTCAACGTTTACTCTTTGAACTTCTGCTGGTGATAAAGCGTTGGAAACTAATATTGCAGGATCCTCAGACCAATTTACAATATCAATTTTTTCTCCTTGTAACTCATTTACAACAGCTTGGACTCTTGAACCTCTCATTCCAACACAGGCACCTACAGGATCCAATGAGGTATCAACTGCTTTTACACAAATCTTTGCCCTACTTCCAGGGTCTCTAGATGAAGATTTAATCTCGATTAATCCATCATATATTTCTGGAACTTCTTGTACAAAAAGTTTTTCCATAAACTTTGGGTGAGCTCTAGATAAAAATATTTGTTGACCTCTCTGTTCTCTTCTAACCTCATAACAATAAGCTTTAACTCTATCACCTGCTTTTATATTTTCTCTTGGGATTAACTCATTTTTTTGAATAATTGCTTCAGTTCTTCCTAAATCAACTATAATATTCCCGAATTCTAATCTTTTTACGATACCGCTTAAAATTGTATCTTTTTTATCTATAAAATCGTTAAACTGCCTTTCTCGTTCTGCCTCTCTAACATTAAAACTAATAACTTGTTTCGCAGTTTGTGCAGCAATTCTTCCAAAATCAAAAGATGGTAACGGCTGCAAAACTTCATCTCCAATAGTTTTGGTTTTATTTGACTCGTTTAAAATTATTGCATCTTCTAGTTTAATCTCAACATTTACGTTCTCAGGATTTTCAGAAATTATTAACTTTCTAAAAATTTCAATATCGCCACTGTCTCTATTAATTGAAACTTTTATTTCATTGTCTTGACCAAATTTCGATTTGGCAGCCTTTGCGATTCCAGTTTCCATTGAATTTATTATCAATTCTTTATCAATAGACTTTTCCAAGGCTACTGCTTCAGCAATTCTTAATAATTCAAGCTTGTCTGCTCTTTTGTTTAACATATTTTAGTTTACTCCAAAAAAAAATGGGCATAAGCCCATTTTTGAAAATTACAATAATGTAAGGGGAATATAGTAAAGTTTTTTTTTAATTCAACTGAAACTATTTAGAAAAAATGTTGATTTTATCAGTTTTTTCCCAAGAAAATGATCCACTTTTATCAGGTGTTCTACCAAAGTGTCCGTAGGCTGATGTTTTTTCATAAATTGGTTTATTTAGACTCAACATCTCTCTAATTCCTCTAGGGCTTAAATCGAAGTTTTCCTTTATTTGGTCAACTACAAACTTATTTTTATCTATATCATTATCAAATAAATCAACATAGATAGATAAAGGTTTTGAAACACCTATTGCATAAGCTAATTGTATCAAACATTTTTTTGAAATTTTTGATGCAACAATATTTTTTGCAATATATCTAGCAGCGTATGCTGCAGATCTATCAACTTTAGTAGGATCTTTTCCGGAAAATGCTCCACCACCATGTGGGGCTGCACCTCCATAAGTATCAACTATGATTTTTCTTCCTGTCAATCCACAATCACCATCTGGGCCTCCAATTACAAAATTTCCTGTTGGATTAACGTAAAATTCATCTTCACTGAATTCTTTTAAAAAATCCTTTGGGATAGATTTAGAAATATAAGGTCTAAGTAAATCTCTTACTTCTGATTGATTTATATCCGGAGAATGTTGTGAAGATATCACAATAGATTTTACTTTTGCAGGTTTACCATCTAAATACTCAAACGTAACCTGACTTTTTGAGTCTGGTTCAATTTTATTTAGTTTACCTGATTTTCTGTCTTCTGCCATTAATCTTAAAATTTTGTGTGAATAATTGATAGGAGCTGGCATTAATTCCTCAGTTTCATCACATGCATATCCAAACATAATTCCCTGATCACCAGCACCTTCATCTTTATTTCCAGAGGAATCTACACCCATTGCGATATCTGAAGATTGCGAATGTAAATGACTTTCTATTTTTGTTGCCTCTTTCCAAGTAAATCCATCCTGATCATAACCAATATCCTTTATACAATCTCTAACTTTATGAATTAATTTTTCCTTATCTATTTTTGGGCCACGCACTTCTCCAGCTAAAACAACTTTATTTGTCGTTGTTAATGTTTCGCATGCAACCCTAGAAAATGGATCACTCGATAAATAAGTATCTACCACCATATCGGATATTCTGTCTGATACCTTATCTGGATGTCCTTCCGAAACAGACTCACTTGTAAAAAGAAAATTTTTTAAATTACTCATTTCTGATTTTATTAAATGAAAATATAACAAAAATATACAATAAAATTATAATTATAAAAATTGTGTTTCCAAATGTGGAAAAAATTGTTTTATCAAAATCACGTTTTTTGTCATAATCAATATAGCCAGAATTTCCAAAGTCTATTTTTTTTTCTACTTGGCCCAAAGGGTTTATAATTGCAGCCATTCCATTATTTGATGATCGAAGTACATATTTACCGTTTTCTATAGCTCGAAATATACTGTGAACAAAATGTTGTTTAGGTCCAATTGAACTTCCAAACCATCCATCCTCAGAAACATTAAGTATAAAATCAAAATCAAAATCATTTATTAATTTTCCACTATAAATAATTTCATAACAAATTAAGGGTAAAAATTTTAATTGGGTGTCATTCTTTTCAATTTTTAATATTTTCCTTTTCTTTCCTTTAGTAAAGGGCTCAATATTATTAGTAATAATTTTTAAACCTATTTTATTAAGAATATTTTCTAATGGTAGAAACTCTCCAAATGGTACAAGATTAATCTTATTATAACTGCCAATTAAATTTAAATTATTATCAAAGACTGAAAAAGAATTATAATATTTGTAATTAGTATCTTCAAATTTTCTGCTTATTATTCCCATACCAATCAAATGATTTTGATTAAAATTGTTCTTAAAAATATCTTGATATAGATTTAATTCATCCTGATAGATGTTTGGTAAAATACCCTCTGGCCAAATAAAAAATAGCTTTTTATTTTCTGGTGAACTTAAAGAAATTAATTCTTTAATTGTTTTCTCTGGTTGGATGTTATCGTAATACTTATCTAAACTAATATTTGAACCAATTATTCTTAAAGTGTAAGGGTTATTCTGAATTTTACTATCTAAAAATTTTTTTTTTTGAAAAGTTCCATAGATAGAAAATAATATTGGCAAGAATAATAGTAAAATAGATATTATGATCTCTTTTTTTGATTTTCTTAAAATGTAAAGTGCTGGAATTGTAAAAAAACTAATTATTATGAGATTTAAGGAATATGTGCCAATTATGGATATGATACTGATAAAATTTAATTTATTTGAAAAACTATAAATAAATAAGTTCCAAGGGAAACCAGTTAAAATTATTCCTCTTAAAAATTCAGTTATTCCAAATAAAAGTGAAAATGTAAAAAATGCACTTATAATATTTTTTGGATTAAAAAAGTAAAATAAAACTGAAACAAGTGAGTAAAACAATGCCAAAAAAGCTGGAATTAAAATTAAAACAAATGGTATTAAAAAAGTGAGATTTTTATCGAAAGTTAATGAGATCGTTATCCAGTATAAATTTGATAAAAAATAACCAAATCCAAATAACCAACCATAATAAAAAAAGTGTCTTATTTTTTTTTGTTGACCCAATTTTTTAAATAAAAATATTAAAAAAATACTTAAGGTAAAAAAATTAATCAAAAATAAATTTAATGGAGGTAAACTTAATGTTGTAAGCACTCCTAGAATAAATATCGATGAATACTCAAATATAAAAATTTTTTTCAATTTAGTTTATTAATTTTTCAATAGATTTAAAAAGTTTAGTCTCTTCATTTATCATTTTTTTAAAATCAAAATTTTTTATATGATCATAACCTAATAAATGTAAAAATCCGTGTATAAAAATTTTAATAGTTTTTTTTTTGAACATATAATTACTAAGGTTTTTTGGTTTATTCATATAATTGTAGCTTATAATAATATCACCTAAATAAATTTCTTTTAAATTTTTTATCTTGTTTTCAAAAGGGAAGGATAGAATATCTGTATGCTTATTTTTGTTTCTAAATTTTTTGTTCAATCTCTTAATTCTTTTATTATTTGAAAGTAATAAAGTTAAATAGACTTTTTTATTTATAAATCTAAATTTTTTTGGAAAACTTTTACAAACTACATTAAACAATTCCTCTTTTTTCTTTATTTTTTTAGACCAGGAATTTTCTTCCGAAAGTACATTAACCTTGATCATTATTGTTATAAGCCTTAACAATTTTAGAAACAAGTGGGTGTCTCACTACATCTGAATGATCAAAGTCTATGACTGCTATCTCATTTAAGTGAGATAATATTTTTTTAGATCTATCTAAACCAGACATTTTTTTATTTTGTAAGTCTATTTGAGTAGGGTCTCCATTTACTACTATTTTTGAATTTTCACCTATACGTGTTAAAAACATTTTTATTTGAGTATCTGTAGCATTTTGAGCCTCATCTAAAATTGCAAATGAGTTTTTTAGAGTTCTCCCTCTCATAAAAGCAAGAGGAGCAATTTCTATATCACCGATTTCAATCATTCTTTGAATTTTTTCAAAATGAAACAAATCATAAAGTGAGTCATACAAAGGTCTTAAATAAGGATCAACTTTTTCTTTCATATCCCCAGGAAGAAAACCTAATCTTTCACCCGCTTCTACAGCAGGCCTAGATAAAATTATTCTTTCTATTTTCTTTTCCAATAACATTGTTAATCCAATAGCTACTGCTAAAAAAGTTTTTCCAGTCCCCGCAGGTCCTGCGGATATTATTATTTCGTTTTGCCTTAATGCTCGAACGTATTCTTTTTGTTTTTCTGACCTTGGAATAATTGACTTTTTTGGAGTTTTTATTATATCTGTAACATTAGAGTTTTTTACTTTTTCATTTATCATAAAATTATCAATGGAAGATAAAATATCTTTTTGTTCAATAGTTTCATTATTAATAAATTGATTAACTAAAAACTGAATTGCATTTTTTATAATCTCATTTTTTTCAGGTGTTGATTTAATTAAAATAGAATTTCCTCTTGAATATATACTGGAGCCAGTTATCTTTTCTAATTCTTTTAAATTTTTATTAAATTCTCCAACCACACCCATTAACAATTCGTTATCATGAAATATAACACTTAAAGAATTATTTTCTGAATAAACAAATTTAATTGAAGATTGGATGTCTTTTTTAATTGTATTACTCAGATCTACGCTACCCTTTGTTTAAGATTATTTAAATTTTCACCAAATAGTGTATTTTGATTACTATTATTAATTTTAACTTTTATAACTTTTCCCACGTCCTGATCTTTACCATCAAATATAACTGGAGTCATGTATTCAGATCGACCAAAATATTTGATACTTTTTGCTGTTTTATTTTCAACCAAAACTTCAATTTCATTACCAATCAGTGATTGGTTCATATCTATTTGATTATTAAACAAATGTCTTTGAACTATTTCTAGCCTTTTTGAAGAAATTTTTTTATCTATAAGACTTAAATTTGATGCTGTCGTTCCTGGACGTGGACTAAACATAAATGAATAAGAATTTATAAATTTTATATTCTTAATCAAATCGAGTGTTGCATTAAAATCTTCATCATTTTCTCCAGGGTAAGAAATTATAAAATCACTTGAAAATTGAATTTTCGGATTTATATTTTTAAGTTTTTCATACGTATCTAAATAATCCTTTATCAAATGTTTTCTATTCATTAATTTTAGTATTTTGTCTGATCCACTTTTAACAGGTAGATGAACCAGTGGCATTAATTTTTTAGAGATACTATAAACATTTAATAAATCTTCTGTCATATCTTTTGGATGTGATGTTGTGTATCTTATTCTTTTAATTGCTGGTATTTTTTCTATTTCTAAAATTAGATCAGACAATTTAAAATTTTCATTATTATAAGCATTAACATTTTGACCTAGTAATATTATTTCTTTTACACCATTCTCAGAAAGAACTTTTGCTTCATTAATGATCTCAATAAAAGGTCTAGAATATTCTGGACCTCTAGTATAAGGAACAACACAGAAGTTACAAAATTTGTCACAACCTTCTTGAATGGTTAAGAAAGATGATATCTTACTAGACGAATTTTTCAATTTATCTAAATAATTAAATTTTGAAACTGCATCAAATTCGGTTTCATCTAATTTTTTTTGTTTATCTAAATATTCCTCAATTTTACTATTAATTTTGTGATAGGCCTGCGGACCAATAACTATATCAATATAAGGTTCTCTTTTTAACATCTCCTCATTTTCTGCCTGAGCAACACAACCAGCAACAATTACAAGTGGCTTTTTCTTTTGTCTAAAATTTTTTTTTACTCTTCCAATCTCATGATAAACTTTATCTTTTGCTTTATCTCTTATATGACAAGTGTTTAACAAATAACAATTAGCGTCCTCAAGATTTTGAGTTTTTGTAAATCCTATTTTTTTTACAGCATCAAATATTCGGTTAGAATCATACTCGTTCATTTGACAACCAAAAGTTTTGATAAATATTTTTTTACTCATCTTTTGAGTTTTTTTTACACCATATAATTCAAGCTTGTGATCAACTAACTTATAGCCATATTTTTCAGCAACTTTTTTTTGTAATTTTTCAATTTCGTTGTCAACAAATTCAATTATTTCTCCAGTTTTTATATCAATCAAATGATCATGATGCCCCTCATTTAATTCTTCATATCTGGCCTTACCTCCTTTAAATTCATGTTTGGTAAGTATACCAGACTCTTCAAATAATTTTACAGTTCTATAGACTGTTGCTATACTAATTTTTGGATCAATTTTGGATACTCTACCATACAGCTCATCAACATCAGGATGATCTGTAGACTCCGACATTACTTTTGCAATTATTCTTCTTTGGTCAGTAAGCTTAACACCTTTTGATAAACACTTTTGTTCTATTGTTTCAGACATTTTTTAATTTTAACTCAAATAAATAGGATTAATCAAATTTTTTTTAACATTAAATTTATCACAAAGAAGAGGTATATTTTCATATTTAATATCATTTTCGCTTTCAAAATCGTCAAAACTAAAACAATAATAATCAATTTTATTGGCTAAATGTATAGCTTTTACTACTGATAATGAATTTCTTATACCAGCAAAACTTCCAGGGCCTCTATTTACATAAATTTTTGAAATATTACTCAAAGTCAAATTTTTAATTTTTAAAAATCCATTTATGTAATTAACCATTTTTTCATAATTATTTTTACTATTTTCGTAACTAATATTATAATAAATATTATTTCTAATGATCATAAAAAAAATCTTATCTTTAGCTGCATCTATAATTAGTTTATTCATTTTGCAATTATTATTCTTAAACAATTCTAATTCACAGGAAGATAATAGTAAATATTATTCAAGTGATAATGGCGTTTTATCTATAATGTACCATCGATTTAATGAAAACAAATATCCTTCTACAAATATAAAAATGAACATTTTTGCTCAACAAATGGACCTTATAAAAAATCTTGGTTATCAATTTTATAATCCAAAAAAATTTTTAAATGAAATTGAAATTCCAAAAAAAGAAAAAAAAATTTTAGTTACAATTGATGATGGATTTAAATCATTTTATGATGAAGCATGGCCATACTTAAAAAAAAATCAAATTCCTTTCATTCTTTTTATATCAACAGAACCAGTTGGAAAAAATGGCTACATGAATTGGAAAGAAATAAAAGAAATAAATAATTCTGGGATAGGATTTATAGGTCATCATTCACACACACATGAATACTTAATTGATATGAGTGAGTCAGAATTTATTGAAGATATCGAGACTGCAACAAAAATTTTTAAAAAAGAATTAGGTTATGTTCCACCCATTTTTTCTTATCCATTCGGTGAATATTCCCTTTTCATGAAAAATTATATTTCTAAAAACTTTGAAATTGCTTTTGGTCAACATTCAGGAATTATAGATATAAATAAAGATAAATTTGAGCTACCAAGATTTCCTATTAATGAAAAATATGGCGAATTAAAAAGATTCAAATCTCTGATTAATTATTATCCTTTAGAGTACAAATCTCTTAGTCCAATTGAAAAAAAATTAAGTAAAAGTAGTAATCCACCTACACTAGTTGTAGAATTTTTTGATAAACAAAAAAATATTAAAAACATAAATTGTTACTCTAATGAAGGTGGAAATTGGAAAAAATCAAATTTGAAATTTGAAACTAATAAATTAATTGTTAAATTTGATGAGCCTTTTCTGCCAAGAAGAGGCCGGATAAATTGCTCTTTAAATGATAAAGGTAAATGGCGATGGTTCGGAACACAATTTATTATTAAAGAAAACTAAATTAAACTTTCAAGTTCAATACTTGATGGTAATAATTTTGCATCATCAAAATCTTTTAAATTATTTTGAGTAATTATTTTTTTTAAAACTTGAACATACTTGTCACCAGTCTCAGCATACTTATCTAAGTATTCTGCCAAAATGATACTATCTAAAGGTTTTCCATAATCTCTTAATTCTGCTCTTGCTTTTCTAAAATCTTTATAGGAAGAGTGTGTATTTATGTTTCTTTGATACGCTCTTACCGAAGCTTGTAACACATTAAATTTCATCACTTTATGTCCCTCATTTTTATCAGACTCTTTAGGTTTTAATCCCTCACCAGACCAAGTCCATTGTCCAAATAAAGCGTTACCCTCTAATGCAAATCGTGAGGTTCCCCAACCTGTTTCTTTTGCAGCTTGAGCCAAAGCTAAAGAAACTGGAATTTCATCCATTCTTATTTTTAAAGTTGATAGGTCTTTTGAAGGAATCCCATACTGTTTATATTTTTTTGCCAACCATTTTTTTTCTAAATCTGAGTTATTACTTTTATTAATAATGTTAAATAATCTTTTTCTATCTAGTCTTATATTATTATTCTCTTTCAAAATTAGAGGTAAAACAATTTGGATAAAAAAATCTTTTCTTTTTTTTGTACTTTCAATCATTTTTATTTCATTTGGGAGCAAAGTAAGAGCCACTGGTTTAACAAGTTTTTTCTCTCTTACATCCTCTAATTTATATTTTGTATCTTCAAATAATTGTTTAATCGTAGAAGCGTTCAATCTTACAGTGTCAACTTCTAGCTCATTGAGACTAAAAATATCTACTAAAAGATCTTTTTCATTTAAAATTTCGTTATTTTCTTCACCGTCTTTTCCATTATTTAAAGTGTATGCAAGGACTTTTTTTGAGTTATTTTGAAATACTCTATTATCATTATTTGTATAATTTACTAGAGTTGGCATTGAATAAAAAAATAAAATTAAAATTAAAGAAGATAAAAAAATTCTAGGAATTGTTCCTATTTCTTTCTTATCAAAAAATTTAAAAACTCTAAAATTGCTACTAAATATTCCTTTTTTCATCTATATGGCCTCTACCTCTCTTACTTCAGGAATGTAATGGCATAAAAGATTCTGAACTCCTTGTTTCAAAGTCATTGTTGAGCTTGGGCAACCAGAGCAGCTTCCTTGTAATTGAACTTTCACTACACCATCTTTAAACTCTCTGAATTTAATATCACCACCATCTTTTGCAACTGCAGGTCTTATTTTCTGATCTAATATTTTGATAATTTGTTTTTCAATATCTTTAAGATTTTTATCTTCCTCTTTTAAGTCTTTATCAATTACAAACTCCTTACCTGTAGAATAAAAATCATTTATCAATGAAATGACAATATGTTTGATTTCATCCCAAGATGGTTCGTCATGTTTGTTAATCGATATAAAATCATGCCCCAAAAAGACACCTTCAATCCCATTAATTGACAATAAGTTTCTTATCAGTTCATTGTTTGTTTTATCTTTTTTTGTAATTTCAAAAGATCCTGAATTAGAAACAACTTTACCAGGTAAAAATTTTAAAGAGTTTGGATTTGGAGTAACTTCTGTTTGAATGAACATACTTAATATATAGTCTATATTTTATTAATTTAAACTTGTTATTAAAATTATTTTAAAAACCCATTATTTTGTGAATTTCTTTGATTTTTTTAGATGATATCTCATTAGCTTTATTAGATCCATCTTCTAGAATTTTATTAAGATAATCTTTTTCATTAAGCAAATTTCTAATTTTTGAAGATATAGGATCAATTTTATCAACTAAAACCTCTGCTAATTTTTCTTTAAAATCCGAAAAATTTTTTCCTGCATACAAATCAATTATTTTTTCGATATTTGTATCAGTTAAACTAGAATATATTCCAATTAAATTTTTTGCCTCTGGTCTTTTCTCTAACTCAACTACTTTTGAAGGCATTGGAAAAGGGTCTGTCTTTGCTTTTTTAATTTTATTTACAATTTGATCTTTATTATCAGTTAAATTAATTCTGCTTGTGTCTGATAATTCTGATTTGCTCATTTTTTTTTGACCATCTTTTAAACTCATAATTCTGGAAAATTCTTTTTTAATTAATGGCTCTGGTATTTTAAAAAAATCAGGAGTTTTAAAGTCATTATTAAACTTTTGGGCGATATCTCTTGTTAATTCAAGATGTTGTTTTTGATCATCTCCAACTGGAACATGAGTTGAATCGTAGAGCAAAATATCTGCTGACATCAAAATTGGATAGGAATATAATCCGACACTTGCTTTTTCTTTATCTTTACCAGCTTTTTCTTTAAATTGAGTCATTCTATTTAACCACCCCATTCTTCCAACACAGCTTAATATCCATGCTGCTTCTGAATGGGCAGACACTTTTGATTGATTAAAAATTATACTTTTTTTCGGATCTATGCCACTTGCAATAAAAGTTGCAACAGTCTCATAAATATTATCTTTTAATTTTATTGGATCTTGTTTTACGGTAATTGCATGTAAATCGACCACACAAAAAATACATTGATTTTCTGTGTCATTATTAAGTTCTACAAAATTTTTAATTGCACCCAAGTAATTACCTAAATGTAGATTGCCTGTTGGTTGCACTCCTGAAAATATTTTTTTACCCATTATTTAATACTTTAATTTAATATCATCAGTTTGGAAAGCCTTGATGAAGATTGATACAATCAAATAAAATATAGCACAAGCAAAAACAGCTGAAACTAAATAAATTGATTTAAAATGATAATTATAATTTAGTTGATTTTCTAAATTAAGTATTAAGAATTTAAATAAAATTCCCATTAAGAAAGAAGATAAGATTATTTTCATCAATCTTGATATAAAAATTTTATTGAATTTAAAAAACTTATCTTTTTTTAAATAAATTAATAAGACTATAGCATTGAACCAAGATGAAATTGATGTAGCTATTGGAATAATAATAAATCCTACACTTTGAAAATAATAAACGCTTATAGTAATGTTTAAAATCACGGAGGCTAAAGAAATATAAAATGGTTTTTTTGTATCATGATTAGCAAAGAAAAAACTCGAAAAAACTTTAATTAATGCAAATGCTGGAAGACCAAAACCAAAAAAATAAAGTGCTTCAGCTGAATTTTGAACAGATAATTCTGAAAAAGAACCATATCCAAATAAAGCAGATATTATCTCATTAGATCCAATAAATAATGCAACAGAAGCTGGAATACTTAAAAACATACTCAACTCTAGAGCTTTGTTTTGAATTGTTATTATCTTATTTTTATTTTTCAGAACTATATATTTTGAAAGTTGAGGTAAAATAACAACCCCTATTGCAATTCCAGCTATGGCTAAATTTATTTGATAAATTCTATCAGCATAATACAAGTATGAAACAGCACTTGTTTGAAACGATGCAATGATGGTACCGACTAAAATATTAATTTGAGTAACCCCTGACGAGAATATACTCGGTAACAATTTTTTAAAAAATATCTTTACTTCATTATTAATTTTTAACTTTAAATTAAATTTTAACGAATAATGTGTGGATACAAATTTATATAAAAAAAATAATTAAATTAAACCAGCAAAAGATACTCCAAAAGAAAGATAATAAACAAGATCGTCATTTAATTTTTTTCCAAAAAATAAAATAACAATTAATATCAAATTCAAAATTATTGGTGCTGCAGAAGCTGCTGCAAACTTATTATGTGAATTTAAAATTGCTGAAAAAAAAGAAGATAAACAAACCAGCATAAGAAATGGAAAAGTTATTCTTGTTAATTTTGTAGCTAATTCAAATTTATCAGCATTCTCAACAAATCCAGGTGCTATCAATCCAACAAATGCTGGCATAAAAATTTGAGCAAGAAGAGTTAAAAATAACAGACTTAAAAATAAGATGTTAAAAACATCGTTTGCAAACTTATTTGACTTAACTTTTCCTTTGGCTAATTGTTTAGTATAACTAGGTACAAAAGCTGAATTAAATGTTCCTTCAGCGAAAAGTCTCCTAAAAGTGTTAGGTATTCTAAATGCTACAAAAAATATGTCAGCTAAAAAACTTGTGCCTAGAAATATAGCAATCATAATATCTCTAAAATAACCAAGTATCCTACTGATAATGGTATAAAAACCAAAAGTCCCTGTTGACTTAATCAAATTCATGAATCATATTAGTCTTAATTTTACCCTATTTGTAGACCTAATTAATGTAAATGAAAAAATCAAAAGTTGATCATTATACTGATAAAGAAGCTCTAGAATTTCATAGTCATAAAAAACCTGGGAAGATTGAAATTTCATCCTCAAAAAATATGACAACAAAAAGAGATCTTGCTTTAGCTTATTCTCCAGGTGTGGCTGCACCAGTCAGGGCAATAAGTGAAAACCCAGAGGCTGCTTTTGATTATACTAGCAAAGGAAATCTTGTTGCAGTTATAAGCAATGGATCAGCTATTTTAGGAATGGGAAATTTGGGTGCATTAGCCTCAAAACCTGTCATGGAAGGTAAAGCTGTTTTATTTAAAAGATTTGCAGATATTGACTCTATAGATCTTGAAATTGATTCTTCTAATCCGGAAGAAATTATAAAAAGTATCAAAAATTTTTCACCAAGTTTTGGTGGAATTAATCTAGAGGATATAGCTGCTCCAGACTGTTTTATAATTGAAGAAAAATTAAAGGAAATTTTAGATATTCCAGTCTTCCATGATGATCAGCATGGAACTGCAATTATTACAACTGCCGCTTTAATTAATGCATTGGATATAACAAAAAAAAGTATTAAAGAAATTAAAGTCGTTGTTAATGGGGCTGGTGCTTCAGCTATGGCATGTACTAATTTGTTTAAAAATACTGGTGTGCCACAAAAAAACATCACAATGATTGATCGTAAAGGTGTGATTTATAGAGGTAGAGAAAATTTAAATCAGTGGAAATCAAGTCATGCAATAGAAACCTCGGCTAGAACTCTAAATGAGGCAATTGATAAGGCTGATGTATTTCTGGGACTTTCAGCTAAAGGAGCACTAACTAAAGATATGGTAAAAAAAATGGCAAAAGATCCCATAATTTTTGCATGTGCGAACCCAGATCCAGAGATTACACCTGAAGAGATAGAAGAAGTACGAGATGATGCTATAATTGCAACTGGAAGATCTGATTATCCAAATCAAGTAAATAATCTAATAGGTTTTCCATATATCTTTAGAGGTGCCCTAGATGTAAGGTCCAAAACTATTAATGAAGAAATGAAAGTTGCTGCTGCGAACGCTATTGCAAATTTAGCTAAAGAAGACGTTCCTGATGAAGTGGTTGCCGCAATGGGTGGTGAGAGGCCGCATTACGGTAGGGAATACATAATTCCGTCTATTTTTGATCCTAGATTAATTAGTGTCATTCCAGTTGCCGTTGCTCAGGCAGCAATTAAAACTGGTGTTGCAAGGATTAAGATTGATAATTTTGAAATTTATAAAGATCAACTTAAACAAAGATTGGATCCAACCGTAACAATTATGCAGGGAGTAAATAATCTTATCAAAAAGAAATCCAAAAAAGTTGTTTTTGCAGATGGTGAAGATGAAAATATGCTAAAAGCAGCTATTGCATTTAAAAACTCGAAGTTAGGAATTCCAATCTTAATTGGAAAAGAAGAAAAAATTAAGGAACAAATAAAAAAAATTGGTTACAATGAAAATTTTGATATCGAAATAGTAAATTCAAAAAATACACAGAATAGACAAAAATACACAAAATATCTCTTTGAAAAACTACAAAGAGAAAAAGGTATGCTAGAATGGGATTGTGATAGACTTGTTAAAAATGACAGAGTAATTTGGTCATCGTGTATGGTGGCTTGTGGTGATGCTGATGCAATGGTTACAGGAAATACAAGAAGATATTCTTCATCACTTGATAAGATAATTAAAGTAGTAGACCCAAGACCTGGGGAAATTATGTTTGGTCTTAATTTAATTGTAAATAGAGGAAAAACAATTTTTATATGCGATACTTCAGTTATTGAATACCCTGACGCAAATCAATTAGCAGATATGGCTTCTTCAGCGGCAAGAGTTGTAAGACTTTTTGGTTTTGATCCAAAAGTTGCTTTTTTATCTCACTCAACATTCGGTGAGCCAGCAACCGATAGAACTAAACGAATTAGTGATGCAGTTAAAATTTTAAAAGAAAGAAATGTTGATTTCAAATTTGATGGAGAAATGCAGCCAGATGTTGCATTAGAAGAGATTTATAAAGAACTTTATCCATTCTCTGAAATTGTTGGAAACTCAAATGTTCTCATAATGCCTAGTCAACATAGTGCTGCTATTTCTTATAAAATGATTAAATCTATGAGCAGGGCTAAAGTTATTGGACCTTTGTTAATTGGTTTAGGACTTCCAATTGAAATCGCTCCATTGAGGAGTTCAACGTCAGAAATTTTGAATTTAGCCTCCATAGCTGCATATTCATCAGATGTAATTAAATACAAAAAATAAGCTAATTTTTTTGTATTCGCAAATTATCTACCAGCAAAATACTAGCTATTACGTTTTCAACATCTAATATTTCTTTTGCTTCTTTAATCACAAGATCTTTTTCATCCGAAGTAATAGCTATTCCATAGATATAAATTTTTTTTTTGTAAGTGTCGATTTGATAGTTTGTAGCTTTTATGTTTTTGTTTAAGATTAAAGCTGTTTTTAATTGAGATGTAATTAAAATATCTTTTGCTGATTGTTGAAAATTAAACTTCTCTTTAATTTTAATATCATTTCTTACAGATCTAACACCCTCTATTTCCCAGGCTAATTTTGTAAGTTTTAATTTTTCCTCTGGGTTGTCGACCTTTCCAGTCAAAAATATTCTACCATCTAACACTTTTGAATTTACTGAAAATATATGCTTTTTATCTGACAGAACGATTTTAGATGATAAAGTTTTTTGCATAATCGAATCATCGATTTGTGTTCCAACTGACCTTGGATCAAAGGCAATGCTTACACCAGTTCCAAAAAATCCTTTAGAAGATACACCAGCACAACCACTAAATAACAAGATTAAAAAAAATGTAGATATTAATCTAATTCGCATCTTTTAAACTCAAACAATAATTATAAATTTCTTTTTTTGAAATTTTGTTATTCTTATTTATAATTTCTACAATTTCTTTTATAGTAAATTTATTTATCATTTTGCTAATAATACTTTTATCTGATTCTGATAAAAAAAGTGAAGTTTTTTCTTTAAATATTTTTTCAGAAATTATAATTGTAATTTCTCCTTTTAATTCAAAGTTGATTTTATCTATATCATTAATTTCGGTTCTGATATATTCTTCGAAATATTTGGTCATCTCTCTACAAATTACAACTTTTCGATTAATAAAATACTTTTTTAAATATGGTATAATCTTCTTTAATTTTTTGGATGATATAAAAAAAATTATCGAAGTATCTAATTCAGATAACCCAGTTAAATCATGATTTAATATTTTTTTTTTTTCTGGAAAAAATCCATAAAAAAAAAATTTTTCTGAAAAACCACTTATTGAAGCTGCTAAAGATACTGAACAGGCACCTGGTAATGGAGTCACGTTTATATTTTTTTTCACGCATTCATTTACCAAAATAGAACCTGGATCTGAAATAGTAGGAGTTCCTGCATCAGAAATCAGCGAAACGATAGATCCTGAT
>VMHT01040639.1_pt1 | contig 21495 bp, 35 predicted proteins | sample 4693611 | NCBI WGS metagenome assembly VMHT01 (sample SAMN12280063, study PRJNA550983) | marine metagenome | isolation source: seawater sampled from same location over 5 years 0.02-0.2 micron viral filtrate | place: USA: collected off the coast of southern California halfway between the port... ...
GTGCTATTCTTAACACCTATTGCAAAAATTGCAGCAGGTATTGCTATTGCATACGGTGCTTGGACAATCTGGAAGGCTGAATAATGGGCTTTAAATTAAGTAAACGTAGTCTATCACGACTTGATGGCGTAGATGAAAGAATGGTAAGAGTTGTAAATACGGCTATTACTGTATCTAAAATTGACTTTGGTGTGATTTGTGGTTTGAGAACTATTCAAGAACAACGTGAACTAGTTGCCAAAGGAGCATCACAGACTATGAAGTCAAAACACATTGATGGTTTGGCAGTAGACTTGATGGCATACATTGGTGGTAGAGCATCATGGGAATTAAATCTATATGATGATATTGCAGACGCAATGAAAATTGCCGCTGATGAAGAAGACGTAAAATTACGTTGGGGTGCAGCATGGCATATTAATGATCTGCGTGAATGGGATAGTTCAATGCAAGATGCAATGAATGAATACATTGATTTGAGACGTTCACAAGGACGTAGACCATTTATTGATGGACCACACTTTGAACTCATGTAGGAATAAATGCGTGATTTAAAAAATAAGCATGTATTTGTAAGTTGCGAGGTTAGTAATTCAGGGTACAAGTTTGCAAGAACACTTTCTTGTATGCCCTGTATTTACTGGCCCCAATCTGATGACAATGGTAAAAATCCATGGAACGTAAGTCAAAAGAACAAATCAAACAAGCATTATTTTACAAATTACACAGATGATTACAAACTACCACCTACATTTGACGTAGTAAAAAAATTCTTTAAAAATGAAAAAGAATATTACACAACTATATTTGATAGCAAGTTCAAGGAATCTGCTACACAAGTAATTGAAAATGGACAAAGAGTAATTTATGTTACTAATAATATGCCAGATAAACTTGTAGATTTTTTTCCAAATAGTGTAATTTTTAATTTAATTGAAAACGAAAAAGATGTTGCTACAAATATTTTCAATTATAAGACACTCAATCAGTATTCAATTCCACATGAAGAATTGTTGCCGAAAGATAACGATTACTATCTTTTTCTAAAATATCTTGTAGATAATAATGATAATTTATCACATGCTGATGTTTGGGCATATGAGAATAAGAAGAAACCTTGGCAAGATAAGTATAGTAATCAATACTTAAAACATATTAATAATAAAGTATCTAGCAATATGTTTTATAGAAAAACAATTGACAACAATAGGACACTAAATGTTACTAGCAAAACATCCTGGCCTAATGTAAAAGATTTCTTTGAAGGGCTATTAAATGAAAGTTAGTATACGAAATGAACCAGACAACTGGTTTTATATGGAAGATGTATTTAATACACCTGACTTAGAAATTATTAAAAAATATATACCAGAAGATTCATTAGATATATCTGGCAAACGTGAACACAATACATCAACTAGATCCTTTGTTAACATACAAAGTCCTGAAGAATTAAAAGATGTATTTACAAAGTTTGATGAAATGGCAATGCGCAAGTTTTTTAGTGACCTCACACGTATTGATTGTAGTACAGGTAGATTACGTGTAGAAATAATTAACGATAATGCTGGTGCATATTTAGAAGAACATATTGACATAAAAGAAAAACTAATTACTTTTCAAATTTATGTAAATGAAGGCGATATTAATTGGGGTACAACAATCTATAGTGATTGGGATACTGAATACACCACTGTGCCTTTTGTACAAAATACAGGGTGGTTAACACATAAAAACGCAGATATCATTCACGGTGTTAAACAACATAGTGTAACTGGTAAAAGACATAGTGTTATAATAAATTACATAGACGGTGCTTGGCGAGACACTGATCAACTTTTTCATCTAAAATAGATTGACAATCAGCATTTTTTAAGTTACACTGAAACAGTTAATAAATTAATTGGGAGCGTAATTATGACTATGCATTTAGTCCGTGGTATGAGTACCATTAATACAAAAAAACGTAAGCAGAAAGGTATGACTGCACGTGACAAACAAGCCAAGATAGAACATGAAAAATATCTTCGCAAGATGGGCGTACACCCAGAGCAACTAGCTAAAAAGCCAAAAGTTGCTATTAACAATATTCCAGATTATACTGCCGGTAGTCGTAGTTTGCCTACTAGTGATCGCATTTGTGGAAACGGTACTAAAAAAGAAAGTAACGTTTATAGTGGTGAACGTCAATTGCTAGGTGTTGCAACAATGCATAAAAGCAATATGGTTCCTGTGTTTGCAGACAAAAAAGAAGATGCAGTTGATATTGCAAATATGAGGAGGAACTAATGACTGATGTTCAAGCTCGTATGAAAGAACTATGCCAACCTATTGAGCAACAAATAATGATGTGTGACAACAAAGAAGATATCTTAATGATGGCATGTGCCATGTTGCAACATGTAAAAACAATGATGGATTCGCAAATTGGAAAACCAGGTAGACAACAAATAATCAGGGAGGCAAATAATGACTAATCCGTTTGATTGGGCAAGAATGTATAAAGATGAAGAATACATTGAACGAGAAGCATATAGTTGTGTAGAACAGGCGTTGCAAAGACACTACGAAGTAGACGATATCACAACTTTAACTACTAAACAATGGGAAGAAATTCATGCATGGCAAGAAGAAAACGTAAGTGAGTATTCGCCAATGAATACGGCCTTTTCAGATGTTTACAATGTTTGGGAAATGGAAAACGAATGACAGAAATAAGTAAAGGCATATATATTGCCTTACGAAACACAATGGACGATAGTATATTACTTGCTATTGTGTTTTTTATAGGACATGTACTAATTGCTATGATGGTGGTTAGTGCAATAACAGGTGCGAGTATATGGGAAGCCGGACTAGTTGCACTTGTAGAACCAGCCATTAATTCAATATGGTTTTATGTTTTACACAAATTATGGAGCAAATATAAATGAGTGAGACACAGTATCATAACAAAGGCCTGGGTTGGGCTTTTTTAATTATTACATTTTTTATTGTAGTGGTACCTTGGGGTGTTACATATGCAATGGTCGGACATGATGACTATGCAAGATATTGTAAAATGACACCAGTACTACCGTGTTTTGGGATAGGTGAATAATGGATCTTAGCCCTAAAGAACAAGCACAACTTCAAGCAGAAGTTGCTATGAATGGATTTATCCAATGGACAAAGAAAGGAACTCTGTATGCAGGGTTCTTTTTAATGATTGTAGTGTTTGCATGCAACAATGGTGTAGAGACAGGATCTGACAAAACTGGCTCCCAATATAACGGCGAACAATATAATCCTTCTAATTTAAAGGTTGACAAGTAAGACATCTTACTATATACTGTATATATAAAGTTAGAAATTAGGAGATTTTATGGATAATATTCACTCACTACCACAGTTATTTAAAAGAGATAGCAAAGGCAAAATCAGAGTATGGACTGTTCAAGTTGGATGGAACGATGATGATGTAGCAGGTATCAGAGCAATATCTGGACTTGTTGATGGTAAAAAAATTATTAGTGTATGGAATATTAGTCAGCCAACAAACGTTGGTAGATCAAATGCAAGGAATGCTTTAGAGCAAGCAAAGTTTGAAGCACAAGCAGAATGGACAAAACAATCAGACAAAGATTATTTTGACAACATCAATGAAGTTGATTCATTTACTGCTTTCAAGCCAATGTTAGCACATGATTTTACAAAGACACCTGTTACATCGGGTATATGTCAGCCTAAGCTAGATGGTATTAGATGCATTGCTAGTGCCAAGGGTTTGTTTAGTAGGGCATTTAAAGAGATAGTTGCAGTACCGCATATTAGTGAAGCACTAGCAGACTTTACTAAAGACCATCCAACAGTAACATTAGATGGTGAACTTTACAATCATGAATTAAAAGCAGACTTTCAAAAAATTACAAGTTTGGTAAGAAAAACTAAAAACATAAGTGAAGAAGCACTTGCAGAAAGTAAAGAGCTTGTACAGTATCACATTTATGATATGTTTGACAGTGCTAATCCAAATATGACATTTATGCAAAGATACAATTGGATACAAAAGAATGTACATCTTGTAAACAAAAAAGAACTTGGTATTCATTTGGTTGCTTCAGCAATATGTGAAACAAGTGAAGAAATAGATATTATGTATGGTTCGTATACTTCGGATGGTTATGAAGGACAAATGATTAGACAGGATACTCCTTATGAGGGTAAGAGAACTAAAAGTTTGTTAAAAAGAAAAGAGTTTATTACTGAAGAATATAAAGTAGTAAAAGTAATCGAAGGACAGGGTGCTTGGACTGGATATGCTAAAAGATTTATTCTTGCATTGCCAGATGGTACAGAATTTGGAAGTGGCGTAAGAGGCACTCAAGCACAACTTAAAGAATTACTAGAAAGCAATGATACGCCGGATTGGGCAACATGTAGATACTTTGAATTATCTAATGATGGTGTTCCAAGATTTCCTGTAGTAATTGACTATGGAACTGGTGTTAGAAACGATTAACAAGGAGTTAAGTATGAAATTAAATGATGTAAAAGTAATTGATATTGAAGTAGACGGTTTAGATATGAAAGACTATCCCGACTTTGTCGATGCTTATATTAGTGAAGCAAAGTTTGCTGATACAAAGCAACCGTTAGACGATAATCAGTTAGCAGAATTACAAGAACAAAATCCTGATGCTTTTTTTGAAGCAGTCAACGATGAATGTTTAAGTATTGCTGATAGATATTACAGTTAACAATCAAAAATGTTTTTCCTGTCAGAAGAAAAACTAGCTGAAAGAGAACGTAAGCGCCAGGAACGAGTACGTAGACTAGGCGTAAAATTACGTAATTGGTGCAATGTTGATAATATTGTAGATGCGTCAGTTGACTTGTTTTTAATACTGTTTGATGTATTGAGTTCGCCTATACTAATTGTTATGCGACTAGTACGTTTTGTAATAGGAAACTATCTGTTGGGCGGCGTAAAAAACAAAATAAAAAAAGTAGCACATTGGGTAGAAGACAAACATATTATAATAAAAATTGTAGTATGGACACTTATCATATGTGTAGCAGGGTGTATTCTAACTCTAATGTGGATCTTTGGACAAGCATTTGCAGAATTTATAATGGAAGAATGGGGTCACCAAGCGATAGAAATATAAGGAGGTTGCAATGAATAAACTAACATGGATTAAATCTTTAATTATAGTAGTATTTTCACTTATTGTTTTTGGATGTGTGATAGCACTGGCTACACATCAATGGAAAGACTGTTTGGAAGAAAACAGTTGGTTTACATGTGCAAGGATGTTAAACAAATGAGTACCTGGTATTTGGTTTTTATAATGATGTTACCATCTGGTAGCATTGATACTTTAATTGTAAACAATTATGATAGCATGGATGAGTGTTATTATGCAATGGATGAGTATGTGTATAATATTCCTGATTTAGAAGAGATGGAGTATAATTGGGATTTTGTTTGTTTAGAAAATACACAAAATTATTAAAAAAGTGACATTTCTTGGTTGACAAAGGCAAGATATCTTGCTATAGTGTTTATATAAGTTGGAAAGAAAAGAAAGAAAAAGATGTCGAATTACAAAATTATCCTTACTGATTGTGACGGTGTACTACTTGATTGGGAAAAATCATTTCATTGTTGGATGAATGATAGAGGTTATGAAAAACAAAACGCCGGAATATATGATGTAAGCACTGCATATGGTCTTAGTAAAAAAGAAGGTAAGTCACTTGTAAAGCAATTTAATGAAAGTGCTTGGATGGGTTACTTAAAGGCATTTAAAGATGCAAGGAGTGGAGTTGGTAAACTATACGAGGCTGGATACAGGTTCCATTGTATAACAAGTTTGTCACTTGATAAAAAAGCACAAAGGCTAAGGTTGATGAACTTAGAAAACATTTTTGGAAAAGGTGTTTTTAAAGAGTTGGTTTGTTTAGACACAGGTGCTGATAAAGATGAGGCACTTGCAAAGTATGAAGGTAGTGGATTTTATTGGATTGAGGATAAAACAGAGAATGCAGAATGTGGAATACAGTTTGGGCTAAAGCCCATATTGATTAGTCATGCACACAATGCAGACAGTAGTAATCCTGCCGTTACCAAGTTAGATACTTGGTTTGATATTGCAGACCATATTTTAAGCAACTGAGAGAAAAGCAGTTAGGGTTTCAATTGAGGGGCAGTTTTTACTGCCTCTTTTTAAATATCTTCGTCGCCATATATGTCTAAGACTTCTGTAACTGCTATGTGGCGCTCTACGTCAGCACGTGAAAATTCCACTACGCCAATCATTGAACTGCCTCTATCATCTAGCAATTTTACAAAGTCTTTTAAACCGTTGTTCTCATAGCCACGGTCATGCTGTGCTAAATCTCCTGTCACTACAATCTTTGAATTTTCGCCAATACGTGTTAGTAGCATTTTCATTTGCGAAGGGGTTGCATTTTGCATTTCGTCTGCGATAATCCAAGAGTTTTTAAATGTTCGACCACGCATGTATGCTAAAGGTGCAATTTCTATTACATTATCTGCAATCATGCTTTCGATTTGTTGAGGTGACCAGTATTCTTCCATAACGTCAAAAATTGGTCTTGTCCATGGCGCCATTTTTTCAACAAGTGTTCCAGGTAGGAAACCATGTTGTTCATCAACGCTAACAGCTGGTCGTGTAATTACTAGTTTGTCGCAATCGCCATTTTTCATTGCGTCAATAGCCGCAAGTACGCCTAATAGTGTTTTACCAGTTCCTGCTGGACCCATAGCAAACACGATATGCTGATCATAATCATCTAGCATTGCTACATAATCTTCCTGTGCCAATGAACGAGGAATAATTTCTACGTGTTTGTTACGTGTGCGGTGAGTACCTACGTGTATTACATTACTGTTGTCGTAATGTTGTTGATGTTGTTGTTTTTTAGTTTTACGAGCTCTTTTAGCCATTGTAACTCCTATCAAGTTTATAAGCCTAACTGCTTTGCTCAACTGTATTTAACAAAAAAGGTGATATTTAAACATAGTACTGAATAAGGTGATAAATAATACTATAAGGAAACTAACCATGGATCAAAATTTAATTATAGACAATTTAAAGTCGACAACAAGTAGAAACAGTGCATTAGAGACATTAATGGACTTTGAACGTGTTTTAGACAACACAGGCATTTATGGATACAAAAACTGGATGGATGGTCAAATTGTTGAAGGACCTGGTATTGAAAAATATTGGGTAACAGTAACATTGATGTACCCTGCAACACATATGCCAGATCCAGAAGGTGCAGAAAGAATACTTCGCATTGGCGGAAAAGTTTATTATGCAAAAGATGAGTTTATTAGTGCTGCAAAATTACGTAAGCCGGAAGATAGCGAAGGCCCAGATAACGCAGATGGTAAAAGACCAGGGCAACAACGTGCAAAGAAAGTTGTTACTGATATTTGGTTAGTTACAATTGAAATACCTCGTAAGCATATGGAAGGTATTGAAGATGCTAAATTACGTGTAGACGATCAAGAAATAAACAGTCAAGGCGTAGATGATGCATTAACAGCCGGATTAGGAGATGAAGATGTCGTCAATGCAGACCAATGATTTAAAAGATCACATTTTATCTACAGTAAGTATTGACCAATTTAAGTCAAAACTTGGTAATGATGAAAATGTTGTAGTACTAGCAATACATGTTAAAGATGCTGAGCCTGCAAAAGATTTAAGTATGTTTATTGAAAAAGGACACGACTTAGTTGATGTTGATACAAGTCCAGGTCCAGACAATGAAGGTTACTACAAAGTGTATGTAGAAATAGCACGTGATAGTAATTTGTATACTGTAATAGAAAAAGTACTAGATGATGTTAAACGTGCAGATAATGAGATTGATGCAATTATGTTTAAAAGCTATAATGTAAAAGAACCACAACCGTTTAATAAAGAAAATTTAAATGCAAGTGTTATTAGCAGTAGTTACGAATATACATTAGCAACAAATCCCGAAGCACAGGCAATTAGTGAAAGAATTAAGTTTTTAAATAGTTATTAAATATGGCAAAAGAAGAAACAATTTCTCTCCAAGGTACAATTACAGAATGTTTGCCAGGTGCTATGTTCAAAGTTAAACTAGAAACTGGTGTAGAGGTATTAGGAATAATTAGCGGTAAGATTAGAAAAAATAAGATTAAAATTCTACAAGGTGACTTAGTGGACATAGAAATGACCCCATATGACCTTTCAAAAGGTAGAATTGTTTTTAGGTACAAATAAATGTTTGCAAAATTAAAAGTTTATGTTATTATGTTTTTAGCTTTCGCAGCTTTTGCCGGAATAGCATATTGGTATTATCAGGATACACAAAAAGCATTGAGAACATATGCTGAGAATCAAGGTAAACTACAAGGCGCTATTTCTCAACAAGAAGCCGCAAACAAGTCATTAAGGAGTGACTTAGCTAATATGCAAATTGCGTTTACAGAATTAAACACAGCATTTGAAGAAGCACGTGAACAAGTTCGTAATGTAGAAAAACTGTTTGATCAAGGTACAGACGGAAGAGATTTAACTATTGGTGAAAGAGCCATTGAAAATCCTAAGTACATTGAAGAACAAGTAAATACAGGTACAACAGAGTTGTTTAGATGCTTTGAAATACTAACAGGAGCCCCATTAGGCGATGAAGATGCAAATTCAAAATATGTCAAGTGTATTGATAACAATAGTAGCAGTTCTACTTCTAAGTAGCTGTAGCAGTATTCCTAATGTTATTGATATTACGACTAAACCAGAAACAAAACAAGCACTTGAATTGCCAAGTGTAGATCGTTTCTCACAAAGACCTGCAGACTGGATTGTAATTACTCCAGAAAATGCAGAAGCTATCTTTGAAAAACTTTCTCAAGATGGGCAAACAATTGTAGTGTTTGCCATGGAAGAAAAAAGTTATCAAGCACTAAGTTTAAATGTTGCTGACTTACTAAAATTAGTTAAACAGCAACAAGCAGTAATTGCAGCTTACGAACGATACTATGAAACAGAGTAACGACCCTTACAAAATTTTAGGTATCAATCCAGGTACTAGTCTTAAAGAAATTAAAAAAGCCTATAAGGATAAAGCGCAACGCTTTCATCCAGATAAAGGTGGCACAGTTACAGAATGGTTAAAAATTAGTAATGCATATGATACTATTATTGAAAAGAAGCATGTACCAATTATAACTACAGCCGATACACAAATGTTAGATATTGCTTTGGACATAAAGCAACAAATTCAGGGCGTAGATGATTACATTAGAGTAGAGCAAGACGAAGAACTATATATTAAAATTAAGATTCCGCCAGGTGCATTAGCTGGCGATAGGTTTCAAGTTAAAAGTCATGGTAAAAAATATATAATAAATGTTAAAGAAAAAGCACATTCAGACTTTACAAGAGACGCAAATAACCTTATAATGTATAAGACACTAGACATTATAGATGTAATGCTTGGCAAAACATTTATGATAGAAAATGCAATAGGAAATTATATTGAAGTAGAGGTGCCAGAAGATTGCAACACTGGCACTATAATAAGTCTTAAAGAACAAGGTTTATTTAATAGAAAAACAAAACGTTATGGAAATTTAAGAATTTTTATAGCATTAAAAATACCCCATCTTGCAACGAACCAAGATATAGAAAATTTTATAAAAAGGTTAAAAAATGACTGATATTGAACGCATTGTTATTACAAGTATTAACTTAGCAAAAAAGTTCAAACATGAATATGTTACAATTGAGCACCTAGCCGCTGTTATACTTGATGACTCTTTGATTAGAGCTATGTGTTATGAGATTGCCGCAGACTATGAGCAACTACAAATAGCACTGGTTGACTATTTAGAACATGACTGTACCGAACTAGTTACAGCGGATATTGACCAGGAACCAAACCCTCGTAAAACACAGATGCTAGAAAGAGTGTTCAACAGAGCATTAACACAAGCATTGTTCCAAGGCAAAAAAGCAATTAATCAATACGACCTTGTATTAAGTATGTTACAAGAAGAGCAAAGCGTTACAGCAGATTATGCAGATCAGTTAGGACTAAGCAAGCACAAAGTTATTGGTTGGATGCAGGATGCACACATGGAACAGAAAAGTCGTAAGCAACCTACTAAAGAACAATTTGCAGCCTATGCGGCATATCAGCAACAAGATATGAGTCCTACACAAATGTCTCATATTGAAGTTTTACGTCAGTTCTGTAATAATATGAATGAAGATAGTACCGATTATGATGACGTTATAGGACGTAGAGAAGAACTAAAAGATCTCGTTCAAACAGTAGCACGTAAGAAAAAGTCCAATGCAATTCTTGTTGGACCAAGTGGTGTTGGTAAAACAGCAATTGTACAAGGTTTAGCAAAACTTGTAGTTGAAGGTAATGTACCAGATATTATTCAAGGAACCACAGTATGGGAACTTGATATGGGTAAGTTAGTTGCAGGTACAAAGTATAGAGGCGACTTTGAAGAACGTATGAAACAATTAGCCGAAGCACTACAAAAGTTAGATAATATTGTTCTTTTTGTTGATGAGATTCATACAATTATTGGAGCTGGTAGCACAGGCGGAGGTAGTATGGATGCAGGAAATATGCTTAAACCTGCACTTAGCGAAGGCAAGTTAAAAGTCATTGGTGCAACTACAGACGAAGAATATAGAAAAATATTTGAAAAGGAATCAGCACTAGCAAGACGTTTTACTAAAATTAGTGTTGGTGAGCCAAGTGTTGAAGAAGCAAAAGAAGTATTACAAAATACTTTGGTAGGATATGAAGCATATCATGATGTAAGTATTGACTCGGATGCAAGTGATCTTGCAGTTGACTTATCAGTTCAATATATCTTTAACAAAAAGTTGCCAGACAAAGCATTTGATATTATTGATCGTGCATGTGCATTTAATCGTATTTTACCAGCAGAAGAACGTGTTACAGTAATTACAGAAGATTTAGTACGTGCTGAAGTATCAAGACTTACAGGTATTCCAAAAGAACATTTGGGTACAGTAGCAGAAACACAAACAGCAACCAAGCATAGTGAAGTAAAAGACTTTTTAGAGAATACAGTTTTTGGACAACCAAATGCTATTGAAAAAGTTGTAGATAGTATTACAATTAGTATGGCTGGATTAAAAGATCCTAATAAACCAATTGCAAGTTATTTGTTTAGTGGACCAACAGGTGTTGGTAAGACTGAACTTGCAAAACGTCTTGCACAAGCAATGAGTATGAAACTTGTACGTTACGATATGGCAGAGTACCAGGAGCGACACACAGTATCTAAACTTATTGGTTCGCCTCCAGGTTATGTTGGACACGGCGATGGTAAAGCAGGTGATGGTTTATTGATTAGTAATTTAGAAGATAATCCAAACTGCGTACTATTGTTGGATGAAGTTGAAAAAGCACATCCTGATTTAATGAGTGTATTATTGTCATTGCTTGATGAAGGTACAATAACATCAAGTACTGGTAAGATTGTAAGTGCTAAAAATGCAGTTATTATTATGACAAGTAATTTAGGTGCAAAAGATTCAGCTACAAAAAGTATTGGATTCAATGAAGAAACATTTAATCACAGAGCAGTAGATGAAGCAATTAATAACTTCTTTGCTCCAGAGTTTAGAAATAGACTTGACGGTGTTGTAAAATTTGATGCACTTGCAACCGATAGTATGAAGCGCATTGTAACAAAGTTTTTACGTCAAGTTGAAGGATATGTAGAAGGTCGTCATCTTGTAATTGAATGGAAACCTGCTCTTATTAAAATGCTAGAAGTTGATGGGTACGATCCAAAAATGGGAGCTCGTCCACTGTCCAGATTGATAAATGAACGTGTAAAACTTCCCCTTGCACGTTACTTACTGAATAATGAAAATATATACCATTTACATGTTGATTGGGATAAAGATAAGTTAATAATTAGTAATGAAAATAAATCACCAAAACTGGAAGCCAAGTAATCAACTATTTTACAGAAAATATCACACTTCTATCAAGTTAGGATATTTTAGTTATAATAGTAAACCTGGACTGCCTATTAGATACAAAGACTACAGAATTGTTCGTAGATTCATAGAGATTGATCAAAAGTGGGAAATTGTTTGTACAATTTATACAAGCGATCAAAATATTATTGACTTTATTTTAAATGATGATTTTTATAATAGACATATTATAAGCATGCAAGGACCCATCAATCAAGACCATATTGATGCACTACACAACAAAGACCATAAAATTATTATTCGTAAAAATTTATGGTACAACAAGTACAAATATAAAATGGCATCATGGTCAAATTGGCGAAATCAACCATCAGAAGAACAATACGAAGATATTTTCAAATGTTGCTATATGCAATTTAAAGATAGTAGAGTTGTACATCATTATAGCGGCTGGCATCGTAATATTAATTTTTCAGCTGGTTTTTCACCTGTTAACAGACGATCTCAAAATGTACCAATTGTATATACAAATGATCAAGAACAAATATTTTTGTTTAAGTTAGCATATGCTAATATACTCAATATTCACATAGAAACTGTAATAACACACGCCGAACTCGAAACTGATAAATAGTAATAAGACGAGTACGTCATTGTTTGAGGAAGCCAAGCAATTACTAACAGTAGAGAGAAAATATGGCCAGCAGCGTAATAATTTTAACAAATAAAGCAGAACTTACTTATACAAGTAATCCAGTCAAAGGCGATGGTTACTATGGATTTGCTGATGGTTTGCATACTATAAGTTTTCATGTCGTGAACTTTACTGGTAGAATACATCTAGAAGCAACCATTGTAGAGAATCCAGAAGAAATAGATTGGTTTCCGATAGACCTTGATGCAATTACAACATATATGGAATTAAACAACCAAACAGTTACAAAAGGTACTTCCTTTGAAGGTAACTTTGTGTACTTGCGTGTCAAGGTAGATAGAGATTATCTGGGCCACCCACAATATGATACTGCGCAACACGGTGTATTAGACAAAGCAGTTATTTTATTGTAAGGGGTAATTTATGGCAATCAAAGCATTCTCAGGTGGTATTAGTCAACAACCACTTCCAGATTTTCTTTTAACAGACATACAAGATGGAGATTTTTTACAGTTTGACGAATCTGTCAAAGCCTTTATCAATATTCGTAATTTAAGTATTCCAACTGATTTAAGCCAATTAACAGATATAAACGGATTAATTGCAACAGGTGGCAATACTGACCTAACTAATTATTATACAAAAACTCAAACAGATGCACTTATTCCAACTAATGTTAGTGCATTTACTAATGACGTACCATACTTAACAAGCACAGATCTTCCAGATACAAGTAGCTTTATAGTACAATCACACCTCATATCAGCACTTGCTCCTTATGCTACACAAGAATGGGTGCAAGAACAAATTGCGTCAGCAGAGTTAGATGGCGAGAATGTTGATCTAAGTGTTTACATAACACAATCAGAATTAACTACACAACTTAATGCATTGCCTAATGTGTTCAGTGGTGATTATAACGACTTAACAAACAAACCGGATCTTACAAGCTATATTACGCAAGCAGATTTAAACACAACTCTTGCAAATTATCAACCAACTGTTGATCTTTCAGCATATGTAACTGAAACTGAGCTTGATACTGAATTAGATGATTACTACACAAAAACAGAAACAGATGCACTTATTCCTACAGTGTTTAGTGGTGATTATAACGACTTAACAAATGTGCCAACAACTGTAAGTACATTTACAAATGATGCAGGATATGTAACACAATCAGATATTAACACAAGTTTACAACCTTACGCACTTACCGCTAATATTCCATCACCTGTAGATTTAACAAACTATGCTCTCAAAAGTGAAATACCAAGTCTAACTGGTTATGCCACAACAGCATATGTAGATAGTAGACATCAAGACTTATCTTTAAATGGTAATATTCTAAGTATCTCAAATGGTAATAGTGTAGACTTATCTGGCCTAGCAGGATCAGGTGGAGGTGGTAGTGGTACACAAGGACCACAAGGACCAGCAGGACCACAAGGACCAGCAGGCCCAGCAGGTGCAGACGGAGCAGACGGAGCAGACGGAGCAGACGGAAGTGCAGCTGACTTAACTGGTTATGCTACAGAAACTTTTGTACAAACACAAATTGCAAACGCAACACTTGGTGGAACTGTAGATTTAAGTTCATATACTACTGATACAGAATTAGCTACTGCACTAACAGATTATTATACACAAACTCAACTTGATACAATGATACCTACAGATGTAAGTGATCTTACAGACACTACTAACTTACTAGGAAGTGGTGGTGGAGGTGGTGGCAGTGTAGATCTAACAGGTTATGCAACTGAAACTTATGTGAACCAACAGATTGCAAGTGCAAGTATTGGCGGCATTGCAGACTTAGATGATTTAAATGATGTTGCAATTGGTAGTTTACCTACAGTAGCAGATGCTGAAGAGTTTTATCTATTAGAATATAATCCTGTAAACCAATTATGGGAAAGTAAAGACTTTGGTAATATTTTTGCTACACAGGCATACGTAAGTGCAACAGTAGCAACAGCATTAACAGACGGGGATATTAACCTAGATGGATATGCTACAGAACAATTTGTAGAACAAAAAATTACAGAAATGGGTGATCACTTTAGTGGTGATTACTTTGACTTAACAAATAGACCAATTCTGTTTAGTGGTGATTATGGAGACTTAACAAATGTTCCAGCAGGTAATCAAGATCTTAGATTACAACTTAGTGGACAAGAATTACAATTATTAAATATAGAACCAGATCCAGATACTGTAATCAGTACTGTTGATCTAAGTTCATTGGGTTCAGCAATTGGACAAAATATTAGCTATGATGATTTACAAGACCTTCCAAACTTATTCAGTGGTGACTATTCAGACTTAGTAAATAGACCACAACTGTTTAGTGGAAATTATACAGACTTAACAAATAAACCTTATATTCCTAGTATTGCTGGGTTAGCCACAGAAGCATACGTAGATAATCGTTGGGCTGAACCTGAGATTACAGGCGACAGAATATACACAGATGATATAGAATATAGAGCAACAACTAGTATTGTTGCCAAACCTAGTACAGAAGTATGTGCTAGACATGACAATTATGTAATGTGCGTAGAAACAGCAGATAGCACAGAAACAGAAGCATTACTGGTTGGTGGAGATAGAATTGTTATTGAGCAAGATAGTACAATTATGTACGAAGCTCACATAGTAGGAACAACAAACACAGAGAAATTTGGGTTAAGAATAAAGGGTGTTGCAGACGACACCGGAGGAACACTGTCATTAATAGGTTCACCGAGTAGAGAAATATTGACAGATAATGCAAGCGCATGGACAGCGGATGTGGCAGTGGATACTGCTAACAATAGTCTAAAACTTACAGTCGTAGGAAGCGATAGTACAGACGTGCATTGGACACTATTTGTCGAGTGTAACGTCGTAAAAAGATAAAAAAAAGATAAATAATAGTAGTGCAAAAGCACAGAAAATTACAATGAAGGAGTCATAAAATGGCAACACCAAACGTATTAGAAACAAAAGCAGGCAACGGTCTAGGTCCAAGAACACAGATCATCTCAATGCCTACAGCAGACCAAGCAGCAATGGACGCACAAATTGCAGAACTAAGCCTAACAGCATCAATCGCAGGTATTGATGGTGCAGCAGGTGGTACAGTTATCATTGCTCTACAAGGTACAGCAGACGCACCAGCAACACTAACAGGTGGCGCGATCACAGTAACAGCAATTGCTGATTTTAAGTAAGAACTACTTACTTATAAACTTAATTAAAGAAGGGCTCTCATGCCCTTCTTTTTTTGTATAAATATTACTATATGTTATTAAGGAGATTATAAAATGGCAACACGTAATCCAAACAATGTAATTGAATTTGGCAAAGTAAACTTTGGAGCACCTATTACTGTATATCTAGTTACAGGAGCAATAGGAGTAGATCAACAAGTAGCACCAGGTGAAGACTTAGAAGCTGCACTTGAAGCCGCAGGTCAAAAAGGTTCAGTAATTGGACTTGGAGAAGAATCAGGCGGAGCATTTAAACTTTACATGGAAAACTCAGCATGGGTTACAACTGACTTAGAAGCTACACTTCAAGCAGTTGGTGGCGTATTTGCAGGTTCAAATACAGTAGACCAAGGTCTATAAAATTTATTTTATCTAACCCAGTGTTTTCATACACTGGGTTTTTCTTTTTTAATCATAAATATACATATAGATTATAAGGAGAATAAAATGTCAGAAGCTGATCTAAATCAAGATGGCAAAGTAAGTAAATGGGAAGCATTCCCATATTGGTTTGACAAATTACGTATTTTTCCAAGAGTGTTTATTATCGTTTACATCTATATGTTTTATAATGTAGTAGACTGGTTTATGATGCTAGAAGATCCTAATATGGCGCAAGCAGGCTTAGTAAGCGTAGTAACAGGTGCAGGAGCGGCATGGTTTGGTCTTTATGTAAACAGTGGTAGTAGCGACAAGAATATTGTAGTAACTACAGAATCAAAAACACAAGCACAAGGTACTACTATGGGTACTATGAGTAAGTATCAAGACGAAGAAGGTTATTAATGTATCAACATCATGTAATGGTAAAAACAGCAGAGCCACTAGATAGTGAGGATGCAATCAACTGGTATAAAACTGTAAAAGATTTTGGACCAGAGGGTGTCGTATATTCATATTTTGAAAAAGACGAACCTGTTGCTATGGAATATGGTGTTAGAGAAGATGAAGAACTTTCACATTGTTATGTTGTTCCACTAATACGTGACCTTACACAAGACGAAACATTATTTGTAGTTGAAGCATGGCAATATATGTTTGATGGTGATTTTGATATTGAAATATCAAATGCATATGATGTTAATACACAGTACGATATGACTATAGATTCAGGAGTAATGGAATCGGCAACAAATGATATGGCTAAATGGCACCATAATCGTTGGTTACATCAGATGATGCAAGAAGGTTGGCACTATGGACTTTACTATAGTGAAACAAATAAAAGTCATCCAGCATTACGAGAGTGGGATACATTATCAGAATCTCACAGACGTATACCTCAATTCACAAATGAAGAAGTCGCCAAATGGTTACGACTTTACAACAAAATTTAATTGACAACTATTATATCTTCAGTTATAGTAGTAATATACTGCACAGGAGCAAATTATGTTAGGTCGAGTAGGTTTTGCATGTAAATATTTACATCATGATCAAACACAAAAGAAAAAACTATTAGAAGAATTACAGCGTCCTCTTACAGAACGTAGCACTACTGTACGTTGGCTTAACGAACAAAAACGTGATGTAGCAGAGCAAAGGTTGTGGGATATTATGGTACACAACTCTGCCGCGGCAAAACGTCTTGTTGAATATGTTGGTAGTCTCCCACAACAACAACGTATGGTTAGACTTGGTAGTAATCAGCTACCTTGTGCTACACAAGAAGACTGGCGATACTTTTGGAGTTTGCCTGATGTTGTTGCATACTGCGAACGTGAGTATGCAAAAGTAGGAGAAGCGGCAAGACACTTAGGTGTAAGACTAAGTATGCACCCAGGTCAGTTTTGTGTGCTTGCTAGTGATAATGAAGAAATCGTAGAACGTAGTATAGAGGAGTTTGAATATCATGTTAACCTTATCAGATGGATGGGCTACGGCAAACAATTCCAGGACTTTAAATGCAATGTCCACATCTCCGGCCGTAAGGGTCCAGCCGGTATCAAACACATCGTTGACACAAGATTATCTCCGGAAGCGAGAAATACAATCACGATCGAAAACGACGAAAACAAGTGGGGCATTGAACACAGCCTCGAACTTGTCGACACGTGCGCATTGGTACTTGACATACACCACCACTGGTGCCGTGAAGGTGAATACATACTTCCCACCGACGATAGATATCTACGCATGATTGATAGTTGGCGTGGTGTACGTCCTGTGATACATTACAGTATGTCACGCGAAGATTACGTAGTTGATCAAGATCCAAATGTACTACCTGACTATGAACAATTGTTAGAACAAGGTTACAAAAAAGCAAAACTAAGAGCGCATAGTGATTTTATGTGGAACAATGCTATAAATGAGTGGGCCGGAACTTTTCGTGAAACCGCAGACATTATGGTAGAAGCTAAGATGAAGAACTTGGCAAGTATTCCATTTGAGGTTATGACAAATGATGAATGAAGAGCTTAAAGCTAAGATGGAATTTGAAGAAGATCCAGATGGCTGGTTAGATGCAGCTGAGCGTAGATTTGAACAACGTATTACATTAATGCAGGCAGTACTAGACGGATCTATGGGACCTGAATATCTAACATACAGTGATTTAATTGTAATGGAATTGCGTATGATGGATATGATGAGAATGAGATATATAAGGCAAGGTACACATGTAGTTCTTGATGATTATGCCAGTCTTTATTATAATTAGCATAAATAGTATTAACGGAGGTTTACTATTATGCGTATACACAATTTTGATGAAAATGCTAAAGAACTAGTTGAAGCAGGCGATATTGTAAGTTTTGAATTTGGTGATAAACTTGCTATTGAAGGCTTAGTTGTTGAATCAGAAAATGGTTTAGAAGTTCAATTAGACGAAAAAGGCGAAGAATATATTACAGAGTTATTGCCATTAGCAATAGCGGCAGGCGGATTAGCTTGGAGTGCATATGATGCATATCAAGCTGCAAAAGCATATAAAGCAGGCGAAATAGACAAAAATGATTTAATTGCATCAGTTGGTACTGATGTTGCATTAAGTATCACTGGTGGTCTTTTAGCAAAAGGTGCTACCAAAGGATACAAAGCATTTAAAAAAATGTGGAATGGACAAAAGCCAACTGCAACAGATATTACAACAAAAATAGATGATCCTATTGATTCTGTAACAACAAAATCAGCACAAGCATTAGCTCCACAAGCAGATAATGCTGCAGGCGAGATTGCAGATAGATCAAAAACAAACACAACTGCAAAATCAGACTCACCAGACGCAAAAAACAAACCTAAAAAAGATAAAAAGAATCGCACAAACATGAGCCCTGTAAGCGGAAATAGTGATACAGCCAAAAGTGATTTCTTATCAAAATTTGGACCACACGCACAAAAGAATAATAACCTTCCTGAAGAAATTGAAAGATTATTAAAACTTTCAGGCGTAGAAGAAGCAACTTATAAAAGACCAACAATGCCAAAACAGTTTTTTAGAAATATTGCTATGATGGATCCTGAACAAGGTTTTAATACAATTAACAAACTACTTACTACTAAAAGCCCAGAAGGTGATGTTATTAGAGATGTTTACGACGACACTGCTGCAGAAAATGGGTTGCATGGAGATGATGACTTTGAAGAAATAATTGATATTATGTTACAAGACTTTGAAGACATGGAACCAGGGCCTGGTTCAAATATGAGTGAAGCAGAATACCAAGGCAAAAAAGTTACACTAAACAAGCCAATACGTACAGGCAAAGACGAACCTAAGAAGTTCAAAGTGTATGTTAAAGATGGCGACAAAGTTAAAATGGTACGTTTTGGACATCAAGGAAAAGGCAATGAAAAGACAATGAAGATTAAAAAGTCTAATCCAGAACGCCGTAAAAGTTTCCGTGCAAGACACAACTGTTCAAACCCAGGACCAAAAACTAAAGCACGTTACTGGTCATGTAGGGCTTGGTAAAATGAAGATTGATGAGATCTATAAACTGAAGAGACTAGCCGGTATCATAGATAAAGAAGGTACTAAAGTAGATGGTTCAGATGGTTCTAATATATCAATCACAGGCACCAGTAGAGGCAAAATTCAACGCGAACGTGGGATAAAGCCAGGAACTGAAGAATGGTTCCGTTTGTGGTTTGCTAAACCACATTTAACAGGCGAAAAACCCACGAAAGATTAAACAAACATGCATATTGACCTTGTGAGCGACCTTCACACGGAACAATGGGATAACAACTACGATTTTCTAAAATACAAACAAAGTAATACATTAGTAGTAGCTGGAGATATATCCAGTGATCCCAATTTGTCTAGTGAATGGCTAAGTATAGTTGCTTCGGAGTATAAGCGGCTATTGTTTGTCTGCGGAAATCATGAACATGTAAAAGCAGACTTTGATCTTGAAATAAGTTACAAAGAAAATAGAAAAATATTTTCACATATGCCAAATGTGTATATGTTGGATGAATTTCCATTTATACATAAAGGTGTAGCATTTGTTGGTGCCAATGGCTGGTGGGATTACAGAATTGGAGAACCACATGTTACTAGAAATGCTACATATAATCACTACAAAGAAAAATGGAGTGAAAAAAATTGCCAGCGTACTCTAGTAAAAGGTACACAGGATTATACATATATAATGGATCATTGTAGTGAACTAAACAGCATGGATACTATACAAAGTATTGTTGTTGTTACACATACAATACCGCATAGTAGAGGTGTAAACTGGATACACGGTTCAGATAACTTAAATGTAGGTTGTTTTGGTAATAAAAAGATGGAACAGATTCCAGTATATTTTCCAAAAGTAAAACATTGGTTATTTGGGCATAATCATAATCCACATGACTTTGTAGTACATAATACGCATTATATTAGTAACCCTAGAGGTCGTCCTAGTGACACACACTTTGAAAAATATAAACCTAAAACAATAATTGTATAAATAGTAACATGCGCATTAACGAAGTAGATAAACCGGTAACACAAGCAGACATTGACATGCTAGAAGTCTTTGCAGATAGACTATTTGCAAAAGTAGGCATTGATGTTGAATTTACCCGTCACTTTTTAGACCGTGTAAATGACGAGCGTAATGTTCGTCAGATTACTATGAGTGAGCTAACAAGATTATTTAAACAAGAATTTAAGCGTTGGGGTAAGCAAGTAGCACAATTAGGACCCGATGCAGAAGCTGTTTTTAAAGACTTGCAAACAGATGTAAATATGCCGTTTGCTTTACGTTATGATAAAAATAACAATGAACTTGATCTCATTGCAAAAACAGTAATGCGTAAAAAAGATTTTAAAACAAGTAACCAAGAGTTTGCAGTAGAAGGCAAATTTGATTGGTTGCCAGGAACTGGTGCTTTAAAGAAATGGTTAAAAGACAAACTTGATGGAAAGCCAAGTGGTGGTGATAAAACACCAGACAAACCGGGTGGCGATAAGCCAGGCGTTGATAAACCGGGTGGCGATAAGCCAGGCGTTGATAAACCGGGTGGCGATAAGACAGTAGATAAACCAGACGGTGGCAGCGGTGATGCCGCAATAGGTTCAGGCAGTGGTGCTGCTGGAAACAAAGCACTTGATAAGACTAAAAAGAAAAATGACAAAGACGGCAAA
>VMHT01106662.1_pt1 | contig 21494 bp, 40 predicted proteins | sample 4693611 | NCBI WGS metagenome assembly VMHT01 (sample SAMN12280063, study PRJNA550983) | marine metagenome | isolation source: seawater sampled from same location over 5 years 0.02-0.2 micron viral filtrate | place: USA: collected off the coast of southern California halfway between the port... ...
AAGCTATGCCAGAGTATTATCAATACACTTTAGGAATAATTGTAAGCAGTAGTTTTGCAGTTAGATCAGCAACTAAATTTTTTGGGAAAAGAAAATGAGTAATATTTACATGAGGTTATACGATTTCTTTCATGCAATATCTGATGTTTTTTGGAAAAAATATGTTGATTCAATAAAAAAGAGGGCAAAGCAAGATCATGGCACTACCAGGCAAAAAAAAGAAAAGCACCAAGAAAAAAGCAGTACCAACAAACAAGGCTCTGTACGCAAGAGTAAAGGCCGAAACAAAAAGAAAGTTTGACGTATATCCATCAGCTTATGCAAATGCTTATTTGGTAAGGACATACAAAAAACGTGGTGGAAAGTATAGGACTGCATAATGGCAAAGCCTAGTGGTGGACTTACAAAGTGGTTCAAGAAAGAAAAATGGGTAGATATTTCTGCGCCTAAAAAGGGTGGTGGCTATGAAAAATGTGGTCGTAGCAAAGCCAAAGGCAGTAAGAGGGGTTATCCTAAGTGTGTTCCATCTGCAAAAGCTAAGACTATGACTAAGGCACAGATAAGATCGGCTGTTAAACGCAAACGTGCCAACCCAAAAGGCAAAGTAAAAACCATAGTTAGAAAGAGGAAAAGATAATGCCATTCAGTAAATATTCTCCAAAGCAAAAAAAACTAGCTAGAACAGCCCCACCAAGAAACAAAATAACTGGTGCAGATTTTAAAAAACTCAAAAAAAAGAAAAGGAAAAAGTAATGGCAAAAGGTGTAAAGCATTATTTTAGAGATGGCACAGAACACAAGGGTGGTATGCACAGGATGCCAAATGGCAAGTTACATTCTGGTAAGACACATACTAAATCTTCAAAACCATTATTTCACATGAATGAACTATCCAAAACTGCACAGGCTAAAGCTAGAAAAAGAAAGTAAGATCATGGATATTGAGCAGTTAAGAAAAGAACTAGAAGCTGATGAGGGCTGTAAGTACGAAATATATTTGGATCATCTTGGCTATAAAACTTTTGGTATTGGTCACTTGTGCAAAGCTACTGATCCAGAAAATGATATGGATGTAGGCACAGAGGTATCAGAGGAAAGAGTTAAAGACTGTTTTAACAAGGACATAGAGTTAGTACTTAACGACTGTGAATTATTATATGATGACTTTGAACACCTGCCAGAAGATGCGCAGCTAATCATAGCCAACATGATGTTTAATCTTGGTTATCCTCGACTAAGCAAATTTGTAGGCATGAAGTCTGGTGTAGATAATAGAGATTGGAATAAAGCTGCTGATGAGATGATTGACTCTAATTGGTATAAACAAGTGCCAAACAGAGCAGGTAGGCTTGTCAAACGTATGAGGGCCTTACATGGCTCAATCTAAACGTAAGAAGAAGTCAGTAAATCTATCTGTTGGTAGAGGTGAAAAGCTATCAGTTAAGCAAGGTGGTGGTCTTACTGCAAAAGGTAGGGCTAAATACAATCGTGCTACAGGCAGTAAATTAAAAGCACCAGTAACAGGTAAAGTTAAACCAGGCAGTAAAGCTGCTGCTAGAAGAAAGTCTTTTTGTGCTAGGTCTAGGAGTTGGACAGGGCCAAGAGGGAAAGCTGCAAGACGCAGATGGAAATGTTAACAACTAAGGAGATATATCATGCCTATGGGTAAAGGTTATGGCTCTATGAAGCCAAAGAAAAAGAAAACCAAAATGGTTAAAAAAGTTAAAACAAACAAGATGGCTAAAAGACGTAGAGTATAGGGTGACAGGTCAAAAATAGTCTGTTTCTTTTTTTGCAATAGTCTGTAAATATAAAATTTGACTTATAGTTTTGTAGTAAATAAAATTCTTGTAAGTAGAGGATTATTTATGAATCTTTTTAAGTCTGTACCTAAAAATAAATCTAGTGTTTTCAATGGCTTACAAGCCAAGTTAACAGGTTCGAATCCTGTCGCGCTCACCACTTTCCTCTATTTGGATTGTGGTAGTAAATACAATGACTTAGCTAATAACTCATTGAAAACATTATCTAATTTAAAACCATCTATCCGATTTTGGTCTGATTTTACTCCGAAGTTGATCCGAGAAATAAGGTCAAAATTAGGTGTTTTTAGCCCCAAAATAGTCTGTAAAAGTCTGTTAGATTTTTTTCAGCAATCCCAAAATAAATTTAGTGTGACAGGTTATGACCTTGAGTGTGACAGGTTAAGTTTCAAAAATAGTCTTTTTTTACTTGCATTAGTATGCGAAAACGCATATAATATTATTATAATAAGCGAAAATGGTTAGGAGACCTATTATGAAAAACGATAAAAAAAGAAGTGCAGTTACAAATTATGAGTTTAATTTTACACATTGGTCAGATGATGATCTTTTAAGATGTTACTATGATTGTATTAGTAAATCTGCTGAATGTCTTAATCCAGACGAATTTCAACCTTCAGCATCAAAAGCCTATATTGAAGATGCCAATGAATATTACCAAGAAATTAAAAGTCGTGGTTTAAAAGTATATCTTTTGGCTCAAAGTGTTTCAAATGCTTAAGAAAGACTTAAACTACTTAATTAACACAGTTATTGGTCAGAGTGTACTCGATCAAATGTGTCAAGCCGTTCTATTTTCAAAGCAGCAAATGATTTTTGAAATGAAAAGCAATGAAGAATTAGTGGCTCAATTTATATCTAAATGTATTAACAAGGGGGCAAGATAATGAAACAATCAAAAGTAAAATTTGCATTTAATGACAATTATAATATGAACTGTGATATTGATGAACTGAAAAAATTAGGTTTTCAAAACTCATCATATCATAACGATTTAGCACCCTCTTACACTAATTCAAAAGGTAATATTCAAGTATACTTTTTTGATCTTGAGGATGAGTCAATAAAAAATGAGGGCATTGAATATAAATATTCTATTCTAAAATTAGACGAACATGGTGAATATTTAGATGATGTAGGGCAAGTAGATACATTTGAAGAAATGATAAAATTAGTCAAAGCATCTGAATAGGGAGCAAAATAATGTCAGTTAGATTTAACAAAGATAAATATAATGGCTACTATGCTACTGTTAATGGTCGTAGATTTAGAGGTAAAACTAAAGAAATTATTTTAGATAAGATTAAAGAAGCAGGTAAAATTAGCGATTTAAAACCTAAAAGTAATTTAACTGTTAAAGATGCCTTTGATAGCTTCTTGCCTTATGCAAAGCAGAATGTAGCCCCTACAAGCTATCGAAACTATTTAGGCTATATAAATAATCATTTAGCTGATGAACATTCACCTTTTATGGTCGATGATAAACCTCTAATTGATTACAAGATAGCAGAATTAGATAATCACAGAATGGGTAAAATATTTAATGCACTTAAAAGAACTAAACACAATATTTCAGCTACAACCATTGTTCATATCTATAGTGTTTTAAAAAGTGCAATTACTTACATATATAATGAGAATAAAAAGCACTTTGACATCAATCCATCTGAAAGTAAAAAGGCTAAAATTAGCAGACCAAAGAAACAAGTATGGTGTCCTAATAAAGAACTAGCTAGAGAAGTCTTAGAAGCAGTTGACAAGTATTGCACACCTGACAATGCTTTATTTACTCACCTATGCTCATTGGGGCTTAGATCAAGTGAGGTTAGCCCATTAAAAGCTAGTGATTTCTTTTTTAACTCACCAAAGCCTTTTGTCAAAATTACAAGAGTGCAAACTAGGTATGGTATTAAATACAATGAACTAAAAAATGGAGAACAAGAACGATTTGTTTACATTGGTGCTAAATCAGTAGAAAGAATCAAATCTTATATTATTGGTTTAAATGGTGGTGATTGGTTGTTTCCAAGTTCTAAAAGAAAAAATAGTCCACGAACTCATGGTGGTTTAGTCAAAGGTGGCATAAAAAAGGCACTTAAAATTATAGGCAAACAATCTGATTGGAAGGGTTGTGTTCATGCTCTTAGACATTACTATGCAAGTATTATTATTGAGGTAGCAATGAAAGAGAAAAAGTCTTTTAAGTGGATACCAAAACAATTAGGTCATAAAGATTTAGCGACTACTATGAATATATATGGTCACCTTATAGAAGCTGATGACAATGATATTGGTGATGTAATAGAAGAAAGTTTATTTAATTAGGAGGTAGATGATGGAATTAAGTGTAGAACAAGAATTAAAATTCGCAGAAACAAATAATAGGGGTTATTTAAAGAGAGCAATTGTAAAACAATTAAATCATTTAGATGATTTAGAGTTGCAAGAAATTTTAAATATTATTAAATCTTGGAAAAAAAGAAGTTAAACAGGCCAAAGGTTTCTAGCACGACCAGGTATTCTTTTTATTAGCTGATCTTCTTCAAGCCTTTTTACTGCATACTCAAGCCCATCATCTGAAGCTGATGAAATAGCAAGTTTTATTTCTGCTCTAGTTGGTGGGATTTCGTTTTCTTTAACGTAACTTTTTATATATTTCAATATCTTCAGCCCTAACCTTGTCACTACTTTCTCTCCATCTTTGCATGACTTCCCAAGCAAAATTACCATAATCTTCTTTTGTCATTGGGATAGCTATGGTTTGTTTGTCTATGCAAACCTTTAGGCAGTTAGCCACAGGGATTACATAGACATTATGTTCTCTACTAAATGTCACTTAATAGCTCGACCCACCAGGGGCATAAGGATGTTGTCCAGACGTTGTGCCGTAATCGTTTGGCCCTGTTGGGGCAGGGGCATTGTTTCCTTGTTGGGGATAACCTCCACCAGTTGATTGTGATGCTTGTTGATAGGCATTAGGTTGAAACCCACCACCTTGTGTATTAGATTCTCCTGGTTTTTGACCTTTAGGCAAAACAACCATTTTACCTTGTCTTTGTGGTAGCATATTTAATATAAATGTAGGCTCATGTTCATTTCGACTTGGATTTGGTGGTAATATTACACCAATTTGAGATGCGTATTCTGGCTTGTAACCCTTTTGTGGGTTACCTTCTATAAAATAAATGTTTTGTTGCTGATTTATCATTTCAATAGTCTTTCTTTTGTCATGTTATATGTTTGATTATAAAGGTTAGCCAGTAGTTGATTGTCATAAAAGACCCGTATTTCATTGCTAAATCTATTTTGAAACGGCTCTAAATTAGCCGTGGGATCACCTAAAAGATTTCTTATATCTGTAAGACCATTTAAGTAACCAACAATGATATTAAAAGCAGCTTCTTGTACTGCAACACCATTGCTATTGAGGTAACGATCATAAGCCATTGAAGTAATTTTAGTCCACTCTAATAACTCAGCCGTTGTTTTAATTGTTCCTGCTGCACAAGCCTGTTGCACAACTCCAGTTGTAAATATGTTTCTTGAATCAACAGGTGGTTTCTGAAAAGCCATTAAAAACCCTCTGGATAAATAGCCCACATAAGAATGTAAGTGACATAAAATGTGGCAAACAATAGAAAACAACCTATAAGTTGTTGTATCCATTCAAGTATATTTTTCATAATTCTACTCCCCATATATTCATAATTTCTTTTAAAACTTCTTCATCAAAATCATTCCAAACGTAGTGCATGAGATTGAGTGGCGCATACATAGCAAAGACTCTTGGATCGTCAGATATTTTAAGTAAGTTTTGCCTTGCTCTAGCTGATATTCTCATTGTCTCAAACGCTTGTTTGAGTTCTTTTTGTCTCAAAAATTCTGTGTTGTGTTCATCAAATATTGTGTATTCAAAGGCATTAGCTATGACTAATTTTGGTGGCTTTTGTGCTGCGTTAGAATATGTTGCAACTTGACGTAAATGTGATTTCTGTGGTGCTTCTGTTTTGCTAGGCTTTCTAAGTCTCAATGATCCATCTTTATTAAATAAACCACTAGCCGTAGACCATTGTGTTTTGATTTCTATAATTGAATTTTTGGTAGTTACATCAACATAACCACCCATAGCAAGGTCAATACCTTTACCTTCACCTTTAACTAATTCTTGGAAGTCAGTTGCTTCTACGTTTATTTCACGAAAAGCAGCTAATAAATTGGTAACAACATCTTGAAACTGACCTATACATACATTCTTTTGGTGAACATCTTTATCATTAATAGGATGGTGTTGTTCTAATACGTTTTGCCAATGTTCCCTAGCTTCTTGTTCAGCTTTGCCCTTTATCATATCAACAAGACAAGACTCAACTGCACTACCTGATCTCATTTTAGCATTAGCAGGTGGCATTTTATCAGGCTCTAAACCATAAACATATTTGATATTGAACCAATCCATAGGACAGTTTTCGATGTCCATTCTTGATGGAAACCACATATCAATGAGTGTATCGCTTGTATGTAAATTATTCATATTTCGGTTATAATATGCGAATACGAATAGTGTCAAGCATATAATTATGATTACTTATGATTTTGCATTTGTGCATAAAAAAAGCCACAATAACTAAATATCATGGCTTAAATTACTGCTTTGGTAGTATTTCTAGATTTGTCTTGTCCATTCAATAACTGATGCTTTTTGTACATTACCTGCTGATTTTATTTGCTGACCAAAAAAATTATATAAAGTAATGTTTGAACCTTTTTTACCCAAAAAACCTATATAAGTGCCACCCTCACATGAAGCATAAGATTGTTTTCCTAATATTGTATCAATATCATCATGGTAAGTGTTTTTAAAAAGATAATATCTGTTTTCTCTAATTAAATTATGATCCATTTTTTCTGCAAAATTTTTGGCAAAAAATAACTCTGTTCTTAAAACTGCTGAATATAAATGTATATTTGGTGTCCATTCTGTAATAAAGTTGTTACTCATACCAAGTTCTAGTCCAACAACTCTATAATCAGCACTCCACACACCAATCACAGGCACTTCTACTGCTTCTTGTAAAGGTGGCGGTGTATCAACAAACTCTTTAAACTCAGGATATTTTTCATGTAATTTGTTTTGTGTTTTAGCTGACAGACCATAATGTCCACGACCAGGCACATCATTTAGAAAGCCAGTAATTGTGCTAGGCGATATACCTGCTTCTTTAGCTAAATCACTAGCACTTAAATTAAGTTGCTTGGCTAAAGCCTTCAATGCAACTTTAAGTTGTTCCTTTTCCATGTCAAAGACATTACCATTTATTTCATTCATTTTCAACACTCCGAAAATTGTCCGATTGCAGTTTCGCATACTTTTGCATTATTAATAAGTTATGTCAACTCAAACGAATAAAATTATAATAAATGCTTTAGAAACAACATTCGGTGGTATTCATAAGGCATCTAAACAACTACATGGTGTGGTTAATTATTCTACCTTATGGAGATGGAAAAATAATAAGCAAACACCGAATTTGGCAACTATTGAAAAAATGGTGCTGCGATTCCCACAGCTATCGAAGCTGATAGGTGGTCAATGACCAAAAAGTGCAAGGAATGTAGACAGAATAAAGACATATCTATGTATGGTATGTTTCGAGACTCTTATGATCGTATTCGGTATCACACAAAATGCAGACCTTGTAGGACAAAAGTATTAGTTGAAAGACGTAGACTTAGAAAGATTATGGATACGCACATAGAACGTACTGTTGATCCAGAAGAACAAGCATCAGATGCTTTCAAAGATGATCCTAGAGCAGCTAAAGAAGTTGATTATGGCAGGGTAGTTAGAAAGCCAACTTTTGTTATTAAAGGTGGTTTAATTGACTAATTCTCGCAACAAGGGTCTTAGGTTTGAATTACAGGTAGCAAGTCTATTAGATGATGAATTAGGTATCAAGTTACACAGAGATTTAGAGCAGACTAGGACTGCCGATCATGGCGATCTGATTAGTAGCGATCCTAGTTGGCCATTCTGCATAGAATGTAAGAGATATGCCAAAGGCTATTTGCCAAAAGATGAGTGGTGGGAACAGGTTTGTACTGCATCTGACCTTGTTAGGAAAATTCCTATTTTAGTGTATAAGTTTGACAGATTACCAATCAGAGTAAGAGTGCCGATAGCCTTTGTGCAATTAGAAAAGACCTACGATAAGCGATATGTAGCTGACCTAGATTTACCAACATTCTGTTATTTGGCTAGGGAGATACTATGAGATGGCGATGCGATTACTTGATCTGTTCTCTGGTATTGGTGGGTTTAGTTATGCAGCCGAAAAACTTATTGGTGGTTATGAAACAGTTGCTTTTTGTGAGATGGATGATTTCTGTCAAAAGGTTCTTAAAAAGCATTGGCCTGACGTTCCAATCTTTGACGATGTTAGGACATTAGATGCAACTAGACTTGGAAGAATTGATATCGTTACAGGAGGATACCCATGCCAACCCTTCAGTCAAGCAGGTAAAAGACAAGGCGAAAAAGATGAACGTCACCTCTGGCCAGAAATGTTACGAATTATCAAAAGTTGCAAACCAAGATACGTTTTGGCTGAAAATGTTGCTGGTCATGTCAAATTGGGCCTCGACCAAGTGCTTACTGACTTGGAAAACGAAGGATACACCACAAGGGCGATTATTATTCCAGCTTGTGCCAAAAACGCACCACATAGACGAGACAGAGTTTGGATCATCGGACAGCTTACTACCAACACCAACAACACAGGAAACAGAGCATCCAGACGTAGTGTTGACCAAGAACAACAGACGATTGAGCAAGGATGGAAAGAGCAGTCACTCTTTGAACCTAGCAGACACGATGAAGCTATGGCCGACTCCAAGTGCAACTCCAAGAGGCCCACACACAGGAGCAATCAAAGGAAAAATAGCAAAAGATGGGAAGTCAAGAATATCAGCAAATGGAACAAAATGGGGAGCAACATTGGAAACTACAGTTGCATTAATCGAGAAACAAAAAACAGGATTAGTAACTTTAAACAGCGAGTGGGTGACATGGCTGATGGGATATCCAGAGGGTTACTTAGACATTTCGACAGAGAACCAGAACACATCCCAAGAGTTACAACAGGAGAAAAAGACCGAGCCAAAAAGTTAAAGGCTTTAGGTAATAGCATAGTGCCACAGGTAGCAGCAGAGATATTATTAGCAATTAGGGTAAGTGAAGAAAGTGTATAAGCAATCAAGACGAAGAAGTGCAGTTGAAGCTATTATGAATGTAATTATAGGCTATATGGTAGCTGTATTTGCTAATCTGATTGTCTTACCTATGTTTGGTTACAATGTAACTTTGTCGGATGGAGCAGCCATAGGTCTAGCCTTTACCATTATCAGTTTAATTAGATCATACGTGATTAGAAGGGTGTTTAATTACTATGACTAACATTCTAATTGATAACGGTTTATCTATCGATGAACAGGCTAGAATGGACGAAATATACGAAAATCTTATGGCTGAAGTAAAAAAAATAGATTTCAAATTATATAAAAAACTAAGAGATGCTGAGTTGGCAGGTTTTATCAAAGATAAAGAATTTGTGGCTGTAGAAGATAATCAATTAGAGATGTTTTAATATGAGCGAACAGTTTATTAACAAATCAACCTTGAAAGAGAACTATAGTGTTATCCCTAACAATATGCTCAATGATGAGGGCCTTGATAGTGATTGCCTAGCAGTTATGGTTTATTTGTTGTCCAAGCCAAGTAACTGGATAGTCAAACCTACAAATATACAAAATAGATTTAAGTTTGGGAGAGATAAAACTTATAGGGTCATAAACCAACTAGTTAAGAGAAAATATATTGTCAGAGAAGAACACCGAACAGAGGGCAAATACTCTAGTTTTAGCTATTACGTTTATGATTCACCATTTCCTGGTTTATCGGATACGGCTGAGCCGTATACGGCAAATCAGTACATTACTAAGTATAGAGATATACTAAGTAAAGAAAAGATACAAAAGGCAGAGCAGCCAAAAACTGCTCCAACTGATATAAATGAATGGCAGTATTATAAGAACGTACTAGCAGAATATACTACCTACAAAGATGGTGAGAATATTATTGGACAGTTACTAAAAATGGCTCACAACTCTGGTTATAAAGGCAAGGAAGAAAAAGACAGGTTAGTTCTTACTATTTTAAGAAGGGGGCTTGAAAATAAACCAGAGGGGAATGTTCGTGCTTATCTTTTTCAGATTTTTAATAACATAACAGATGAGTTTAAGGCTGCTGCAAAGTCTGACCCAGAACAATCAACATGGGAAGCTAGAGCAAGGTCTTGGGCTTATGGCAAAAATAATTGGATATTTAAATCTAAATGTCCACCACCTGATGATCCTGATTTCAGATTACATTGTCCTGCAAAATATCTACATTTATTTGGAGTAACATAATGGCTGAATATACTGCCGTAGAACTAGCTGATAGGTTTGAAGAAATGGTTGATGTTCTTAATCGTATGCCACCAGTAATGAAAAAGCAGAAGATGATACATTGGCCAAACTATCCTAATGATCCTAACCAGGCTTATGGGTACAATGATTATACTATCTCACGACCAAAGCCTACAGGTGATCAGATTGATAGATGCGACCAGGCCTTATTGTGGCTAGTGTATCTCGATAAACCACAGAAAGAATTAATATGGGCTAGAGCATCTAAGTTTTCTTGGCGCAAGATAGCTATGTTTTTAGGATGTAATAAAGATACAGCTAAGTTGAGATGGACAGTCATATTGATGGAATTGATAGAGAAGTTAAAGAATGAGTGAGTTAGTTCAATGTAAAAATTGTAGGGCTGTTTATCATTTTGATGACAAAAAATGGGAAAGTTTTATCTGTGAAATTTGTAAAACATTTATACATAACAAGGATAAAAAACGTGATTGAAAAAAAAATTTTGTATCCACTAGACAAGCCAGACAAAATATGGGTATGTTTTTTATATACTGCAAATTTTATTGCTTACGTTCTTTTTCCTAACCAGACTAGCAATGAGGTGAGCAGTATTTTATTATGAGAAACAATCAATCAAAACCTGGAATTAATTGGGCTGAAATAGAAGCTAGATTCAACAATGGTGAGTCAGCTTACTCTTTGGCTAATGACTATGATGTTTCAAGACAATCGATTACCAAGAGGGCTAAGAAAGAGGGTTGGGGCAATATTCAGCATAAGGTTAAGTTAGCTAGGAAAGTAGTTGAAACGACAACCAACGATAAAAAGGCACGACAACCGACAACCATTGTGCCGAGAAAAGTCGATCATGTGCAGAAGTTTGATAAGGATACACCAGAGGTAAAGGAAGCAATCCTTGCATTACTGCGAGATGGTAATCCAAAGATGATAGCTGCTCAAGCGAGTGGTGTGAGTTATGATAGCTTTAATCGGTGGGTTAAACGTGATCCACAGTTTGCTAGTTTGGTACGTGAAGCCGAAAGCATGGCTGTAGTTTCTAGGCTGTCGAACATCGCAAAGGCAGGTAAAAGAGGTGATTGGAAGGCTGATAGTTGGTATTTAGAACGCACACAAAAAGAAATATTTGGTAATAACGATAATAAAAACAATAACTTAGCAGTACAGATAAATATACAAAGAGACAACGCAGCAGAAACCATAGACATTAGTGCGACAGGTGCTAAACCTGTTACACTAGACGATTAAACTGTTGGTCAGTAACGATTACAGAATATCTACAGACTATTGCAGACTATATAGCCCCCAGGCAAAGCCCCACAGCTAGGTTTTTTGCGACAACGAAGTCGATATGTAAACACATACCCACGCACCAAAAATTAAACACCACTTGGTTGTCGTAAACCAAAAACAAAAATTACAGGTTGTCGTCAACCATAGGTAACCATCATGGAAATGCAAAGCAACAAATTCGCCAAAAACATGATGGCACAGAAGTTAATGTCCGAGAACAAGGACAATCCATTCAACTCTAGGTTCTTTCAGCCAAGTGATGCTTTCTCGAAGCAAAGAACCAGGCCAATACAGGGCCAAATGACATTAGGTAATTTAGCATCATATTTTATGCCTTTTTCAAAAGACATAGGGCCTTACGATGATAGCCCAAGATTAGATCGACCTGGAGGTGTTAATATAGATTTCCCACCAATAGCCAAAGATGCTTATAGTGGTATAATGAAGTTTGGCCAAGCTATGAGAGGTGAATTAAAACCAGAGGAGATACAAAAACTAGCCTTTGATACATCCATGAATGTAACTGGTGGCACTTTGTTAGGTTCTAAGCTGTTACCTAATGCTATGCCTAGAAATGCTTTGGCTATGGGTTTATCTGGTGGTAAACCTCCAAAAGATAATGTAATAAAGCTAGATTTTCAGAAAAAGAAAATAGAAGCTGAATTAAATAAAAAGGATGCACCAAGAGATACAAGTTCTGGTCATGCTGCTGATGGTGTACCTACTCAGTTTGGGCCACCTGCACACGATATGAATTTAAGAATATCTGAAGAATTTACACCAGAGGGTTTTGGCACGTTTTCTACAGATGTTGGTAATAATTATGAGAATTTAAAGTTTTTTATATCTTCTAGTAGAGGTACACCACAATTCAAAGAAGAAGTTGATTTTTATAGAAAGTTGTTTGCGATCAAGGGTAATCCAGATGCAGAGATTACTGTTTACAGAGCAAGTCCTACAAATGATTTAAGACCAGGTGATTTAGTTACACCTATAAAATCTGATGCTCAGTTTCTTGTAGATGAAAGCAAGATTACACAATCTGATATAATTAAATCTCAACGTCAGGCAAGAAAAGATAGTGAAACCATAGATTTAAGAGAAGAAAAAAACCTTAGAACAATGGAAGATTTGATGAGTATGTTGCCAATAAAAGAAAATACTCCATCTAAATTATTTGAGTATAAAGTTAAAGCTAAAGACATAAGGTGGGATGGTAACAACGGATTGATAAGGTGGGGTTATTTCCCAGATAAGTCTTAATGTCTAAGAAGCTAATAAAACTAGACTACACACCACAGCCTAAACAGGATTTGTTACACAAGTGCAAAGCCAAGCAGATATTGTTTGGTGGGGCAGCAGGTGGAGGTAAGTCTCATAGTGGTCGTTGGGATATAATAGGTTTCTGCCTGGAGAACCCTGGTTTAAATGCTTTTATTTTTAGAAGGTCATTACCAGAGTTAGACAGTAATCACATTCAGCCTTTGAAGAAAGAGATGCCTAGTGAGTTAGGTGCTTTTAACGAGACGAGGAAAAGGTTTGAGTTTTACAATGGATCGAGCATACAGTTTCAGTATTTAGAACGTGATAGTGACTGTGATCGTATTCAAGGAACAGAAATACATATTTGTTTGATTGACGAAGCAGGTCAGTTCAATGCTTATCAGCTTGGATATATTAAGAGTAGAATGAGATTAGGGTCTTATGAGCCTGTTCAGAAAGATTACTTACCAAGATTGATTATGACTGCCAATCCAGGTGGTCAATCACATAATTTTTTGAAGGCTTTGTATATCGACCCTGCGCCAAGTGAAACGTATTTTTACGATCATACGATGCGTGACCCTAATAATCCAAAAGATAGGGGTTGGTTGTCGATGTATATACCTGCGAAGATGGAAGATAACAAATACATTGATCCATCTTATGCGAGTTCATTTAGTGGTTTGCCAGAGGAGTTAGGCAGAGCATTAAGAGAGGGTGATTGGGATTTAGTTGTCGGATCATTCTTTGGAGATATATGGAAACGTGAGTTACACGTTATAAGACCATTTGAGATACCACATCATTGGACTAAGTTTAGGTCTTTTGATTGGGGAAGTGCATCGCCTTTTAGTGTTGGTTGGTGGGCTGTAGCTGAAGGACATGAGACTATACCAGATGATGCTTTGATTAGGTATCGTGAGTGGTATGGAGCAGCAGGGCCAAATAGAGGTTTGCGAATGACTGCCGAAGAAGTTGGTAGTGGTATTCGGTCAATGGAAAAGGGTGAAAGAATAGACTTTGGTGTTGGTGATCCTAGCATTTGGAAGTTTGATGGTGGCCCATCTATTGGCGAAAGATTAGGTAAATGTGGTGTTCGCTTTAGAAGGGCTGATAATTCGAGGGTAGCAGGATGGGATCAGGTTCGTCAGAGGTTGATGGGTGATGATGGAGTTCCTATGCTTTATGTGTTTAGTGATTGCGTTGACACTATTAGAACCTTACCAGTTTTGACCCACGATAAGCACAGAATGGAAGATATAGATACGACACAGGAAGATCATGCAGCAGATGATATTCGTTATGCTTGTATGAGTAGGCCATTTACAAGACAAGCCCCAGAGATTGATGAGGATATTTGGCGAAAGCCAACGATTGAGGAAATGATGAGTGGTTTGGACAACGTAAGCCGACCAGGATCGCGGAGATTATAATTGGAATATGGATTTGACAGAGAACCAACTAAGAAAGCTGACAGGGCTGCTTATTGGAACGATCAGATATTAAAGGCTAGACGTTTTGAGGAAAACTGGCGAGAACGTGCTGAAGGCATAGTTCAGAGGTATCGTGATGATAATGTAAACAGATTTGAACGTGAGACTAGGATGAATATATTTCATTCTAATGTTGATACTTTGAAGTCTGCTTTGTATTTTAAAACACCGAAGCCAAAGGTTAGTCGTAGATTTAAGACAAATGATCCTATTGGTAGGACTATTGCTGAAGTTGTTGAAAGAGGTTTACAGTATCAGCTAGATATTTACGACTTTGACAATGCAGTAAAGAAAGCCATTGAGGATATGCTGATTGTTGGTCGTGGTGCTATAAGGTTGAGGTATGATCCTGTTTTAGTTACTGGTGAGCCAGAAAGAATACCTGTTACAGTTGAGCCTATTACTGGTATTGGTGAAGTTGCACCAGGTCAAATGGGTGAAGTACAGGTTGCGCAAAGACTACTTGATCCTGATGGCAATGAAGTTGACCAGGAGAATGTCAAGCAAGATTCAAGAGGTATGTTTATTGAGGGTGATCCAGTTGAGTTTATTGGAGAACAATCAATTACCTGTGAACACGTCAATTGGTCAGATTTGACAATATCACCTGCTAGATGTTGGGAAGATGTTAAATGGATTGCTTTTAGGCATTTATTATCTAGGCAGGACTTAGTTGATTATTATGGAACGCAAGGTGAGCAGATACCTCTGACTTACAGATCAACAGAAATGTCTGATTATCAGGACAATCCAGAACCAGATATGGCTGAAGTTTATGAGATTTGGGATAAGAGGTCTGGTAAACAAATATTTGTTGCAACAAGTTTTAATGAAATATTAGAGGACTTTGACGATCCTTATAATTTAGATGGATTTTGGCCAATGCCAGAGCCGTTATATGCAGTCTCCACTACCGACACCACTCTGCCAGTACCAGAGTTGTTTATCTATGAAGATCAGATATTTGAACTAGATTTGATTACACAAAGGATTGCAGCACTTACCGAAGCCCTAAAAAGGCGAGGTGTGTATGATGCTAGTTTTCAAGAACTGATTAGATTATCCGATGCTGATGATAATGAATTTATCCCAGTAGATAACATGGCTATGTTACAGGCAGGTGGTGGCCTTGCTAATGTTATGCAAGAAGCCCCATTAGACAACCTTATTAGGGCATTAACTGCATTATATCAATCAAGGCAGATAGTCATAGAAACCATTTATGAGATCACAGGTATTAGTGATATTATGAGAGGTCAGTCTGCATCTAGGGAAACGGCAACGGCACAAAGGATCAAAGGTCAGTTTGGTGCAATGCGTTTAGTCAACAGACAGCGCAATATTGAGAAGTTTTTAGACAAAATTATGCAGTTAAAGGCTGAATTACTTGTTGAGAATTTAGAGCCAACCTTGCTTGAAAAGATGACTGCGATTGCTATTCCTCCAGAGGTGGTCGCAGTCATGCGAGATGACCGACTAAGAAGTTATAGAATATCTGTTGATACAGAGGAGTCTAGTGCGATTGATTCAGCTATGGATCAAAAGAACAGAACCGAGTTTTTAACTGCCACAGTACAGTTTTTACAATCTGTAGGGCCATTGGTTAGTTCTGGTGCATTAGGGTTTGACCAGGCAAAACAGATGTTATTATTTGCAGCTAGGGCTTTTCCAGGTGCTAGGGAGTTAGAAGAAAGTTTGGAAGCTATTCAACCACCACAACCACAGGCTAATCCTGCTGATAAGTTAGTTGAGGTAGAAGCTGCTAAAGTACAGGCACAAACTGCACAAGCACAGGCAGATGCACAGGTTAAGGTAGCCAGACTTGATCTTGATAGGCAAAAGACAGAAGCAGACGTTGCGTTAAAACAGCAAAAACTAGAAATAGACGCAGCTAAAATCGTAACTGGCTAAAATGAACAACAGCGAAGCACTAGGCCGTATGGTTTGGCTTATGGGTCATTCTAGGCATCATGCAGCTTATAAAGTAAGTGATATTTACAGATTGATCTTACCTGCAATAGCCAACTATCAGTTTCGTGTCTGGGATGGTGAAAACAATCCACAGGGTTTTATGATTTGGGCTTGGCTTACTGATGAAGCATCTAGTGAATATGAAAAAGGTAATAATCACATAACTGGTCAGGATTTTGTCGGTGGCAATAATCTTTGGCTTGTAGAAGTTATTATGCCGTTTGGTGATGTCAGAGCCATGTTGAGTGAAGGCAGAAAATATCTCATTGGTCTTTATGGCAAAGGCACACAGATAAAATTTAGACGAACAAAGAATAACTTATTTAAAAAGGTGATTTTATAATGGGTGATAGTCCTAGCAGCAATGATTCAGACGAATCCATAGAAGCACAAGAAAGATTTGACGAATTTGGCATTGGTAGCAATCCAAGTGATGCAGGTGGTTTTGCAGGTGATACACCACAACAACAAGCCGTTTCAAAAGCAGTCTATGCAAGACAACAACGTGATGTTGCTGACAAAGCTAGGCGAGGTGAAATAGAAGGTATAAATTTACAGCCTAGCACTCAAGACGTACAAACTTTTGCAAGACAACAAAATGAAATAGATGAAAGAGGTTTTGATCCTACACAAGAACAAATCAATGTAGGGCCTGGTGATATATTTGGTCTTAGAGAAAAGATAGCTGAAAACCTTAGACAAGGTGGCAAAGCATCTTTTGATGCTGAAGGTAATATTATTGGTGCTACAGGTTATGGCCCTGCTTTTGGTGGCATGAGTCTTTTATCAGTAATGTTACCAGATGTAACAACATATACAGGCTTAAATGCAGGTAATCCCTTTGGTGATCCTACAATGGGTGGCGATGATAATAATGAGCAAGAGATAATTAGACGAAGAATGAGTGCTGAAACAGTACCTATAGAAGAAGAACCAACAGAACCACCTGTATCAGATGATTTGGCTGTGAATTACTTGCAAAGTCCTAATTTTTTATATTCTGGTATGGGTAATCTCTATCAGCCTTATGGTTATGCAAACAATACATTAGTTGATCTTTTAAAAACTAGAAATATGACACAACCACAACAACGTGCAGCTAATCTAGGGTTGTTCGGTAATCCAGGAGACTTTGTGTAATGCAGGTAGATATGGAAATGGCTGCGAAAGCCTATGCAGAATTATCAGAACAAGAAAAAGAAATAGTAAGGGAAGCTGTAGACAGCCCTCTTATGGGAATACTTGCGAAAGTGTTTGGTAAAGAGTTTGTCCAAGCATTAGGGTCATTTAATAGACCTGCTCGTAAGATGGATGCAGAAATGCGCCAACAAGCAGCAAGGATGCTTATGAGATGAGTAAGAAAACTTACATTCATGTTAACGGCAAACTTGTTGAAAAATCGGAAGCAATAGAATCTCATTCTGTAAATTTGATGAGAGACATAGAGCCATATCAGAATATGAAAGATTTTGGTTGGATTACGTCAAGATCACAGCATAGAGAGTTTTTGCGTAAAAATAACTTTATAGAAGTAGGGAATGAACAAAACCATATATTAAAATGAATGAAAATTTAGAACAGCTAGAAAGCACTCAAGATTCTGCGCCAACAAGCCCAGAAGCTACTAATGAGTCAGCATCAGAGACAGTTCGTGAGACATTGAACAGAGTGTTGGCTAATCAGGAAATACCACAAGAAGAAACAGCCGAAACTCCACAAGAGACAGAGGAAACAGAAGAAGCAACAGAACAAACTGAAGAAGAAGTTGCTGAAACAGAGGTTGAAGAAAAAGCAGAGGAAGAAAAGCCCTTAGAAGCTATTACACCTCCACAACATTGGCCTAATGATTTTAAAGAACAGTTTAATGAAATGGATGCTACAGGACAGCATTTATTTATGAAAAGATACAAGGACTTAGAGGGTGATTATACAAAGAAAACACAGTCATTAGCTAAGTACCGAAAGAGACAAGAAGCCTTTGACGAGATCATGAAACCACATATGGATGATTTCTCAAGGGCAGGAATGGATGAGGTTGGCGCAGTAAGACAGTTACTCGCAGCCCACGATTATTTGCGTAAAGACCCAAAACAAGCGATCCAATGGTTAGCTAAAAATTATGGGGTAGATATGTCGGAAGTCGGAATGGACACAGCCGAAGATGATTACGCAGACCCACAAGTGAAAGCATTGCAACAGCAAGTAGCCCAGTTACAAGGTTTTCTTAATCAACAACAACAGACACAAATGCAAAGTGTTCAGCAAGACACACAGTCAATGATCGACAAATTTGCAAGTGCTAAAGATGCCAATGGCAACCCTAAATATCCACACTTTGAAGAAGTCAGGGATAGAATGGGAGTATTGATACAAGGCAACCAAGCACAAGACCTTGAGTCAGCTTATGAAATGGCTATCTATGCAGACCCTAAACTTAGACAGAGTTTGATGGATAACTATGCAGCGACCAAGACACAGAAAGAGGTTAAGACCGAAGCTGTGAAAAAGGCAAAAAAAGCACAGAGATCAACTGTTAGAGGTAACCCAACACCTGCTGAAAAAGCACTTCCAACTGGTTTGTCTGTAAGAGACACAATTATGAAATCAATTCAACAATTAGAAAATAATGAAAGGGGATAGATTATGGCAAGTCCAAATTTATCGGAAATAATCACCACTACTCTTAGAAACAGATCTAAAAGTTTGGCTGATAACGTAACAAATCATAATGCTTTGCTACGAAGATTAAATGAGAATGGTAACGTAACAACTGTTACTGGTAGACAAATTGTTAGAGAACTTGAGTATGCTTCAAACGGCACAGTTGGGTTCTATTCTGGATATGAGACATTAGACGTCTCTCCTTCAGATGTGTTAACAAGTGCTACATTCGAATATAAGCAACTTGCAGGTAATGTAACAGTCTCAGGATTAGAGCAAATTCAAAACTCTGGTACTGAAGCTGTTATCAACTTACTTGAGTCAAGAATTGGTGTTTTAGAAAAAACAATGATGAATACATTGTCTACATCACTATATTCTGATGGTACTGGTTCTGGTGGTAAAGAAATCGGTGGTTTACAGTTACTTGTAGCAGATGCAGGAACAGGTACAGTAGGTGGTATTAACAGTTCTACATTTACCTTTTTCCAAAATGCTCAAATAACTGCAACAAGTTCTGCATTTAGTACAGCAAATGTCCAAGCAGATATGAATAATATTTACTTGAGTCTTGTTCGTGGCGCAGATAGTCCAGACTTAATTATGGCTGATGCAAATGCCTACAAAGCCTTCTTAGGCTCATTACAGGCTATTCAGAGAGTTACATCTGATACATTAGCAAACTCTGGATTTACAAGTGTTCAGTATCTTAATTCAGACGTGATCTTTGACGATGCTTGTCCAACAAATAAGATGTATTTCTTGAATACAGATTATCTAAGATTGGAAGTCGCAGCTAACAGAAACTTTGTTCCTGGTGAATCAAGAATGTCAGTTTCGCAGGATGCTTTAGTTCAGCCAATGTTTTGGAGCGGAAATTTAACGTGTAGTAACAGAGCCTTACAAGGAGTTATTCACGTATAACATTAACTAAATAGAAAGGAAGTTGTTATGACAATAGCAGCAGTAATGGGTATTGACCCAACAGCCGTAGCTGACACAGCAGAATTTAAGCCAGGTCAGTTAGGTGCTATCATTGATGAAACCAATGGTACACGAATATATAAATATGTTCAGTATGATACTGGATCAGGTAGTGTAGCAGCCGTTAGTGGTAATGCAACATATTACTATACATTGGATGGTTACAAGACCTTCAAGGTAACAAGTGATCTATCTGATTCTGTAGAAATTGGAGCAGGTATTCTTCAATCTACACCTACTGATGGACAATTTTGTTGGGTTCAAATCAAAGGGCCTGCAACAATGGCAGCAGCACTTACAGCAGGATCAGATGGAAGCAACCTAACACCAACAGGAAGTTCTGATGGAAAGTTAGATGTTGTTACAGCAGCCACAGATCATATTTGTGCGATTGCAGGTGACATTTCAGATAAAGAAATTATCTGTGATTTTCCTATGTAAATAAAACTAGGGGCAGGGTAACTTGCCCCTTACTAACTAATCTGGAGGGATTTTATGAGTGTAGAACCACAATTCTATGAACGTGAGTTCAATGGAAAGATGCGTGATTTTGTAAGGATCACGATTAAAGGTATGAAGGATGTTTTTGAATGTCCTGTAAGACCAGAGGATTTATCAAGGTTTCCAACTGAATGGGAAGCCTACAAAAAGACAAAAGGTAAGACAAAAGCAAAAGGCACTTCACTAAAAGAATTACCTGCAATGAGTGAGCCAAGAAGGGTCGAGTTAGAACTTGTTGGTATAGAAACTGTAGAACAGTTGGCAGATGCAGATGTTGAGATATTGCGTAATATTGGTGAGCCTTATGTTGAGTTACAAAGAATTGCAGAATTACAAACTAAATCAAAGCCTAAGATAGAAAAAGTACACAAACCACTTAATTTAGGAATACCAGATGAGCCTATTGACGATATGCCAAAACGTAGCTGATTTTACAGGTTTTGAGAGAGAAACAACAATTATCTCTAACACTAGCCCTACAGCAAGACAGTTATTAGCTTTATGCCAACGTGAAGGCAAACAGTTAATGAGGGCTACTGCATGGCCTATACTATTAAAAGAGCATACGTTTTCGACAGCATCTGGCACACAATCTTATGATCTACCAACTGATTTTGACAGATTTGTAAGTGATACAGCTTTTAATAGAACTGACTTAGACAAGTTTACAGGGCCATTAACACCACAGCAATATCAGTTAGACAGGCATGGAACAGCAAGTGCAGGTATTACACAAAGATTTAGGCTAAAGTCTAGTTCTAATGCCTTGAAGTTTGACATTACTCCAACACCTACGGCTACTGAAACTATAGGCTTTGAGTATGTTAGCTCTCATTGGAATCAGAAAACAGATGGTACATCACAGGCAGCTTTTACAGTTGATACTGATACAGGCATATTAGATGAATTACTGATAGAATTAGGTGTTACCTGGCGATTTAAACAGATGCACGGCTTAGACTATGCAGAAGATTACAGGCAGTATCAACTAGAAGTAAGACAGGCAATCTCACGTTCTG
>VMHT01081184.1_pt1 | contig 21482 bp, 24 predicted proteins | sample 4693611 | NCBI WGS metagenome assembly VMHT01 (sample SAMN12280063, study PRJNA550983) | marine metagenome | isolation source: seawater sampled from same location over 5 years 0.02-0.2 micron viral filtrate | place: USA: collected off the coast of southern California halfway between the port... ...
AGACCCGCATCGTGGACTTCTTCTGCAATCAACCCGCCAAAAAGAGTTTCACCATCATTAACGCCTTTGTAGGTCACGGACCTCAAGTTCAATACATCTGCAAGACCGTGTGTTGCATCCGTAATTTCTGTTTTGTACCGGCGAGATGACGTTGATTTTTGAAAGTTGTTGCCGCCTGATATAAACAGGTTTGCCGAACTTACCGTTGTGTTACCGGCAACTCCTGACGAATTAATTCCGTTGACGGTAAATTGAACCCTTTCTGTGCCTGAACTGCTTCCCGGCGTTCCACCTGAACGAACACTCAACACACCGTCTTCAGCAAAAAGAGCGTATCGGGTGTTGCTGCTGTCAAAAAACAAACGACAGCTATCCGCAGCATCGCTCTCGTCTCTCAACAAAAACAGACCGTTTGCGCCACTAGCTGAAATTGTGAGAGGTTGTGTCGGAGAATTTGTACCGATGCCGACGTTGCCGCTGTGGTCTATCCGCATTGCCTCGCTGTTTTCAGTCTCGAAAACTAGGTCGTTGTCGTTGCCGTCACGCACCGAAGCGATTGACGCACCATTTGCATCTGACGTATTATCTGTAGAATTGATAAACCTAATGCGAGAACCTGTGCCGCTAGAAGTGGCGTTGTTTCGTATTTGAAGGCTGTCGTTCACAGAACCAGCGGCAGTGGCTACGATTTCTACGTTGTGAGCCGGGGCGTCTGTGCCGATACCTACATTGCCCGTAAGAGTGGATGTGCCGGTAACACTTAGATTACCACCTACACTTAGGTTGCTATCTACATCGCCGCTGAACACACTGAACGTGTCGTATACAACGATCTCTACTTGGTCGTTTGCAGCGAGAGCGGACAGACCGCCGATAGTGTTTGCCGTCGTAGTGTTGTAGTCCGTACCCGCAACGAGTGACACACCGTTCAGTTTGACATCGACAAACTCACCGTCGTTGAAGGTAAGCGTACCACCAGTGGTCATCGTGCCAGAGATGGATGTCTCACCCCCGCTGGCAGTCTTGTAGTATCGTTGGCGTGTGGCCTGTGATGGTGTCTTACCTAGATATGGCATGTTATGCGTCCTCCAGTGCCGTGACACGAGCCTTGAGGGCAGTCATTTCGGTTTCGAGTGTTTCAATGCGTGTCATTGCTTCTTGCAATGCCTTTAAGGCCTTCATGTAAAGAACGCTATACTTTACAGACTTCTTAAATTCACCGTTACGCACAGGCTCATCTTCTTCGTTGGCAGAATACATTTCCACCGACTCAACCAAGCCACTCATTCCTGCGGCTTCAAGCTCCTGCGCTACCACGCCAATCTGGATTTCATCGCTGTCGATAAAGTTGTATTTGCGTACCTGTATGGCCCTGATATCATCCCATTGCGACGTACTGTCGACAATGTTTTCTTTAAGTGTTTGGTCAGAGAGAGAGCCGTAAGAGTTGTTGCTGTTCAACAAATTGCCGTTGGCTCTAATTAACATTTTTAATGTTGAGCTGTTTTCAAAAACAGTCAGATTATTGTATTCCGTAGTCGCACCAGACCTGCCACAACGAATTTGTAAAACATCGTTTCCGTAGCTTGTGTTAGTGGCTATAACATTGGCTACATTGCCTGTGCCAGCAGATGAAACGTGAAGTGGTGAGGTAGGTGTAATGCCGATGCCAACATTATTACTAGTGTCCACATTCAATCCTGCACCAGAAGAGCCACCAGACCTAATGTTCACAGCATTGGCTGCACTGCCATCGTAGCCCACCAAATCAATCTGATTAGCAGTTTGGCTGTTTACATACAGACCCGTGCCACTGTTTGCAGTGGTATTGATGATTGCGATATCGCCAGAGCCGGTGCCGTTGATGTTGAGTGTGTCACCGCTAACTACTCCTGTGACATCCACGCCTGTGCTGGTGGTGGCAATTTTGGCTGCGTTGTCGTGGTACAAAGTTACTGCACCATCCGTCGCAAATACTGCCTTGTTCTCTGAACCAGCAGCGTTTTGTATGTTGAGGTTCGTGTCGGTGCGGAGGTGAAGGTCGCCAGTACCGGCATCAGTGATAAACGAGCCAGACCCGTTGTGCTGTATCTGCAAGTCCAAGCCCGAACCTAGATACAGCACATCGCTGTCAGCGAGTTTTATATCTCCATTGCTGTCGATGGTGGCTGTGCCTACGGTAACACCAGCATTTGCTGTGACTGCACCTGTAAGAGTAGAGGCACCAGTTACTTCTGCCGTGCCGCTAACAGTCAGTCCGTCAGCCGTATTAAATCGTGATACCCCAGAACCAATGTACGGCATTAGGTTATCTCCATGATGCTCATAGTTATGCTGGCCTTGTCAGCAACAGAACAGTCGATCTGAATCTTATCTGTTGTTTCAAGGACCACCTTGTTGCCTGAAAGAATTTCGAGAGACGAACCCACCGGAAGGGGTGCATCTTTCAACAAAAACGTCGTCGTGTTGGTTGCCGTTCGCCCACCGCCCGATGTATCACTGACCAGCTTCACGCTCACCGTGACTTGGCTGGTGTGTACGTTTGCAAGCACCATACCCAAGATGATTGTGGTGGTGCTGCCGGGGCAGGTGTAAAGGTCTTCTGGCGTACCGCTAGATGCTGGCATAACGTCATGCGATACTACCTTGAATGTGTTAGCCATTTGTTATCCCTTCTCGGATATAGTATACGTCATTTATTGTCGATTGTCAAGGTCAGCCGAGTGCAATCGCAAGGGCTGTCGCCTCATCGGCAATTACTGTGTTGAGAGCGGTGCCGTTCACTGTGATAGCATCCGCCTCTAGGGTTCCGTCGATGTCGGCATCGCCAGAGATGTCGAGTGACCCAGCGTCGAGTTCGCCCGTCAGGGTGATGTTGCGGAAGCTAGATACGTCCTTGTTTGCGTCAACAGTCACAACCTTGCTGGCTACGACTGTACCTACAGACGCGCCCGTGTCGCTGTAGTTGAGTTCTGCTGTGGTGGCAGTGACCCCGTCGAGGATGTTCAATTCCGACGCTGTCGATGTCACACCATCTAAGATGTTGAGTTCTGCAGCAGTCGAAGTAACCCCGTCGAGGATGTTGAGTTCGGCAGCGGTGGACGTAACATTCGTACCCCCGATGTCGAGTGTGGTCATCGATACCTCACCGGCTACGGTCAAGACGCCGTTCGCTACCGTCATCAAGTCGGTGTCGTCGGTGTGACCGATGGTGGTGCCGTTGATAACAACGTCGTCGATGTCGAGCGATCCGCCGGTAATCAAGCCTGTGGTCGTAATCGTAGAGGAGCCGTTGTCGATGTTGCCGAATCCGCTCGTGATAGAACCCGAGTTGAGTGCGCCGACGGTGGTGATGTTCGATGTCGTGTCGAGTGCAGACTCGAAGAACGTCTCGAAGTCGGACAAAGCAACCTGCTTCATGGTGCCGTTGTCGTTGACGATGACACGGTCTGCATCTGCAAGTGTCGTAGATGAAGCCGTCGTGTCTCCGTCGAGGATGTTTATTTCTGCGGTGGTTGCCGTCACGCCATCAAGGATGTTGAGTTCGGTGGCGGTGGATGTCACCCCGTCGAGGATATTGAGTTCAGAAGCAGTGGAAGTCACACCGTCAAGGATATTCAACTCTGCTGCCGTCGAGGTTACGTTCGTACCCCCGATGTCGAGCGTAGTTACGGACAATTCGCCAGCAACTGTGGCAACGCCGTTTGCAACTGTGATGAGGTCTGTGTCATCCGTGTGGCCGATAGTGCTGCCATTGATCACGACATCGTCAATGTCGAGAGAGCCACCTGTGATCAGGCCGGTGGTTGTGATGGTAGACGAGCCGTTGTTGATGTTACCAAAGCCGCTGGTAATCGATCCGGAGTTGAGGGCACCTACTGTCGTCACATTAGACAGGGTGTCGAGTGCGCCTTCAAAGTACGTCTCGAAGTCCGTGAGTGCAACTTGCACCATCGTACCGCCATCATTTACAACAACGCGGTCAGCGTCAGCGAGTGTGGTCGAGGTGGCGGATGTGTTGCCGTCGATGATGTTGATCTCGGCAGCAGTAGACGTTACGCCGTCGAGGATGTTTAGTTCTGCAGCGGTGGACGTAACGCCGTCCATGATATTCAACTCCGCAGCAGTAGCCGTGATGGCAGTGCCGTTGAAGTTGATGGCGTCTACGTGAGCCGTGCCGTCGATGTAAAGGTCTTTGAACTCTTTGCTCGACGAACCGAGATCGATGTCGTTGTCAGTTGTCGGCTCAATCACGCCGTCCTTAAAGACAACTTGTTCTGTGGACGTACCCGATACGTCGATACTGACTTCGATCTGATTGTTCGGATTATCAACAACAACCTTGTTCTTCGGCGTAGTCTCGCCCGGATCACCGATGAGTCCGATGACCGGACCCTCTGCTGCTGTGCCGTCGTGTTTGTGACCGGTCGAGTTGTTGAACGCAGCTAGTACCTGATCAAATTCGTTGTTACTGTGTGCGGCGGTAATCGTGTCACCGTCAGAGTACGAAGACTGCCTAGTATATCCTGCCATGTGTTATCTCCTGCCCCCCGGCGTAAATTCTAGTTGGTAACCTTTTATTGAAATGGGGGCTGCGCCTTGTGTGTCGTCCAAGCGTACGGCTACTGTAAATCCCCCGCCCTCTACGCTCTGTCGTACGAGCGGTGTGCCCGATGATCCGTACACTGCTGTGCCGTATGTTGATGCCGTCAAGCCGTAGATAGCGATTGCCGAGCCAGTGATCAGATCGTACTCTGCGGGTTGTGGTACGTCTGCAGAGCTAAAGTCGTAACGAATACGAAACTTGGAGTTCACTGCACTTTCGTTTTCGTAGTTCCAGATGATACGCTGCATCAGCTTGCGGATGCCAGCATCACCCATTGTGTAGTCAGGAGAGCGGTAGATGGCATTTATGTTTGTGCCATCGAACGTGTTGCCAGACTCCTGCTTGTATATGTATCCGTCGTGTCCGCCGTGGAGGATTGTCTCGGTGCCGCTGATGAAGCCGGATGCACAACAGGCGGGTTTGATGCCCTTGATGTCAGCATACTCCCAGCCTATGCCGCCTTCAGTGCCAGCCTTGATGACTCCGATAAGTCCGGGCTGCGTGGACTCAGTGCCTGTATCCGACGGAAAGAACAAGCGATACTGTGTCTTACCCCTAATTACCAGCGACGAGATGCGATCCGTAGTGATGTTATCCAAGCGTGGCTGTATCTGTTTCGATACGGTGCCGAGTTCAACGTCACCAATCTTCTCTGTACCAGCAACTGTACGCAAACCGTCAGGTGCAAGAAAGACAATGTCACCCGATATCTCTTGAATGCTGAAACCGTCTATGCAGCCGATTTTACGTGTGACTGGTACGACTGCAAAGTCAGACGAACTCGAACCTGCAATCTTGAAAATAGAATCTTCGCAGAAAACAAAGAGATTTTCACGGAAGACTTTGATGCCCTTGATAATGCCGTCAACCTTGATTGACCCTGCGCCACTACCGCTTGTGAAATTATCTTCGTCAAACGGTACACTGAAGATAAGTTCTTGTGGGCTTGCAGACATGCCTGCGTAGAATACGTGGCTTCGAAATACTTCCACAAACGCGGGGTCTGCGGGTCTGCCGCTGGCACTTACGTCTGTGATACTGCTGTTGTCAAAGACGGATGCAAGGTTCGCACCGTCTACAAAAACAACTTTGTCCGTACCATTGAAGTTGAAGTTGACGAAGTTGTATCGGCCTGCGCTAGTGCGTCCTGTGTCTATCTCTGTCCACGATCCGGTTGCGCCACCCTTGAATACCTTCGTGCCTCGCGCAGCGATGACCTGATCTTTGTAGATGTGTACGCCGAGAACCTTTTCAGTGGACGCGCTAGTCTGAGGTACGATGTTTGAGTTGAACTTGGCAAAGCCGTTGAGGCGACGATAGCCGCCGTTGATATCTGGCTCGAAGTTTTGCAACTGGGTCGCCGCTCCCGGCGGGAGAGTGAAGGCATTCTTGTCGAGCATCAAGCCGCCGCCTAGCTTCACAACAAACGGGCTGAGTAGTGAAGTATCTGGCATCAGACAGCCCTCATGTAGTCCTTACGATTGATCAGTTCGATACGCATACGTCCCAGACCATCGACATAGTCCTTCAAGGCAAGCTGTGAAAACTGGACATCCGAGCGGAGCATATGCGTGTAGTATCGAGCGCGATTTACGATTACGTCGTGGAAACGCTCTGGAATCGTAGGGGTGTCGGTATTAGCAGACATGTCGCTCACTGTCTTGTAATAATAATACCGGACCGTGTACGTAGACACGTCCGGCACGGGAGACAAACCAAGTTTTTGATCAGGCGTTTTATAAATAAACTCCGGTAGAGCGCGAACGCTTGTATCCGGATTCGTGTCAGCTTCGTTGCGACGTTCTAAGTATTCGTTAAACGAAAGATACTTCAATCGTTTTTCTGGGGTAGACGCGGACTCTTGTACAGTAAAACTATCATAATCAACAGTTTTTGCATTTGATTCTCGGGAATACTCCGCTGTTCCCGCAGTAGTCGTAAAAGATTGACTAACAACAGTAAACGGCCACTCAACTTCAGAGTTGATAATGTCGCGCTGTGCCTTATTGATGAAGTCTTTGACTGACGTTTGAATACCGCGTGTCGAAGCGACTGTGGTAATCTCCACTTCATTGATCTCTCGTAACACAGCATTTATAAGTTCTAGGAATGTCATCTATCGTACCTTGCGATAAGCGCGAGTCTTCTTTGCTACCTTCTTCGGTTGCCTCGCAACCTGTTTACCCTTCTTCGTGGCTTTACGCTTTGCGCGAGTCGTAGCAGCGTACTCCTTCGCGGAGAGCGCCTTAATAGCTTTTTCCGGTAGATATCTCTCCCCGGTAGCTTTCGAACCTTGTGTGGACGGTTTCCCACTCTTGGTACGCCACTTCTGTTTAGTCCATGCTTTCAGAGATCGTTGAGGTTTCTTCAACGCCATCATACATCCCCATCGTTAGAGCAGCGAGCGCAGTCAATTTATCTTGCGCGTCACCCCATTTCGTAAGCGCCGTGTCCATCTCCTCCAGCAGACCCGGATGTTCACCGACGCCCACCGGCTTATCGAGATAAACTTGGAACACAAATTCTGCATCTGCTATCTCCGCCTGATACTTATGTCGCAACGCTTCTATCGCTAGTCTTTGCATGTCAACCCCCAAATATCCCTATTATATCATAAAAACATAAGTTTTGCAAGTGAATTATAACTTACCCTGATGGTAAGCCAGTAAGACAATAAAACCTACAAGCACCGATAATAGTGCGGACAAGATTATTACGATAAGAGTCCAGTCTAACATTTTCTGACGACGTTTAGCTGCGGCCACTTCTGATTCTCGTCGTGCAATTCGAGCCTTTGCCTGAAAGCGCTGCCAGTCACCCCATAGTCCGGGGCGTCCAGCGTAAATCATAATCTGTTTCAGTTGCTCTTCTTGTTCGCGGAGCTTTTCAAGCGCCAGAAACTCTTCCAAGTCAGAGCCGCCAGCCCTACCTCCTTTTTTGTCAACCTTACGCTGTAAGTCTTCTTTCGCCCCGACGAACTGAGCAATAGCAGAACCTGCTGATGCAATTTCTTTTCCGTTCTGAACACACTGTTTGATAACGGCAAATGCGGCGTTTGCTGCGGCTAATTCTGCTAACATCAATACACCTGTACACTTTTATCGACTAATTTTGGTAGACAATACGCTGTTATCAGATTACCTTGTCTATGTAGAGTTTGTGCGAACCATATACATTCGTTGAGATCACGAAAGTACATGTCTTTACTGACAGTGCGCTGATCTTCTCCAGCTGTGCCGAGAAGCACAAACAGGAGAAACACGTGCTGCATCAGTTTTTGTAGCCGCCTCCAGCCTTTTTGTAGGCTGACGCGAGCATCTGAGCTTTACGCGCCGACCACTGCCCGGGGCGTCCGCCCTTGCCACCGGCCTTGATACGGTTGAAGATACGTTTTCTCATTCCGGGCTTAGTGTAGTTGCCAGCCTCATTAACTCGACTCTTGCCCTTCGCTTTAGACTTCGACGGTTTGCGAGTTTTTCCAGCCCTGCCACCCTTCTTGAGTTCTTCTGCTTCCTCGACGCCTTTAATTTTTCCGGCGTTGCGTGTCGCGTAGAAAACTTGCTCACCCTTACGACCCCCGTATGTGCGCTTCATAGAAGACATGATTTTTTCACCCTTGTCTGTTAGAGGCATCAGAGATTGTCCGGTCTAATAGGTTTGATGTCACTACCCGGACTTGTACCAGCACGGCGGCGGCGACGTTTAGCTTCACCTAGTCTAGCCCCCGCCATAGCTGCGCCGCCAAGACCAGCTAAAGCAGTTGCTGTTGCAGCTTTCAAAATTGCATTCGAGGTACGCATCGCCTGTTGATCAGGCTTAGATAGCTCTGAACCCTCTGTAACTTTACGAGGTCGGTTCATATAATTCTTTTCACCCATTAAAACTCCCCCTTCTTCATTGCGTCCGAAAGTTTTACCGCTCTCGAACCTACCTGTGTTGCCCAACGGGAATCGAGCATCTCTCGCCCAGCGGCGTCGAACTTACGCTCGTGGATTGCAGCCCACATACGCTTAAATTTACAGAGACGTGGCACGCCCATATTGAAGGCCATGTCCATCAGGATAAGCTGACGTACTGCGTCGAGGTCTTCTACGCACTTGTGTACACGGCACAGTTCATCTTCGACTATCTTCATGTCGTTCATGGCAAGGTATCGTGCATCAGCCTCTGTGATACCATGCTCGTACACGACAGCCATCGACGGAATGTCCATGTAGTCGAGTTCTTCTTTACTGATCCCCCGGTCTTTTAAATTACGCCCGATACCAATAGTGTCGATGCCGAGAGTGTCCTGATACACGGTAAGGACCAAGCCCTCGTGTGCAATCAGCTTATCTAAGAAATGTGATGTGTTATATTTCATTTGTTCGTCTCATGTCCCATCCACACTGCGAACGCTCCCGTCATCGCCCCCGTCACCACACTTACAAGTGCAGCCTGTTGACTTGTCGGGTCCGCTAGTCCCATGAACCATTCCACTACGCGCCATGCCGAGATCGACATCCCCAGCATCATCAAACGGGGGAGTATCTTCCACTTCAGGATGCGCTCCATAGTAACTTCGGCCACGCTTAGTTTTTCCCAAAGAACCTAGTAGCGCTACGAACGCCAAATGAGGCAGCAACGATAACCCCCAAAGAATACTGATACCATTGCGGCATAGCCTTGAGTTGTTCGAATCCATTAGCTACGACTCCCTCCATGCCCGGAATGAACGCAAGGATCAACGGCACCGAAAACAAAATAACCAGCCACTCGTCTTTCCACGACGACTGACTTCCGCGTGCCATCTCCAAGTCCCAGTCGAGTTCTCCCGTGGCCTTCTTTTCCATGATGGTTGCTTCGGCTTTTGCCCTTGCGACTTTGGCCCCTGTCTCGGCTTTTGTTTTTTCGACCTTGCCTTCTAGCCACGTACCGGCTAAATTTGCTATCGGGCCAATCAATGCAGTTAGCATTTCCACCTCTTCCGCGCCTGTCGTAGGCGGCTATTCGGATTTTTTGCTGCTTTCGGGAACTTTTTCATCTGACCAGCAGAGCGGGCACAGAATGACTTGCGCCGCTTTGCGTCCTTGCTTCCGGGTTTTACTTTGCCGGTGACTGCAGTCTTGAGTTTAGAGCCGGGGTTTTTGCGACGATACGCAGCCACCCCGGCCTTAGTCATGCCGGCCCCTGCTTTCGTAGGCCGAAAGTTCTTTTTGTTACGGGCTGGCATCTTGTCGTCTTTGCGTGCCATTATCTCTTCCTTGCAGTCTGAGCCGCACGCTTAAAGTTGCCTGATGTCGGTGCGCCTTTGCTACCAGCCTTACGCATCTTCTCACCGCTACCGGCTTTGATGCGACGTTTCTTGGCTGCGATGTTGGCGTATAGTCCGCGACGTGCCATCGGACTACGCCATCTTTACGAGCTTGTAGCCCTTTGCTTTGGCAGCAGTACGGATTTGTGCAATAGTCATAGTCGGCTTCTTTGCTGCTTTTTTCTTGCCGCCTGTTGCACCGCCTTTTGCATAGCCTTTCGACTTCATAGCAGTACGACCGCCTTTATTCATCATCCTACGGCCACCGCGCATACCGCCTTTTGCCATGCCTTTGGCTTTCATCTTGCCGCCGCGCTTCATGCCTTTACTCTTCATCATCTTCTTCATAATCGCTCTCCGCATAGAGGTTATCAAATACCCGTGCCGTATCGCTGACATAGTTCGGGTCTTGTTTTGAATGATGGACCCACTGACTAGGAGTGAAGTCCGGTGGGCCATCGCCCGTTACAAACCACGCCGGGTTCGTTACTCGTACTCTATTGTTTGGTAAGGCAACGATGTTGCCTGTCCACTTGCCAGCATCCATGAGTTCGAGTACGTGACTCTGCTTGTGCTGCGCTGGATCGTCCGCTACTTCAGTGTCTGTGTAGTCTACAGTGAAGTAGTATTTAGCCGGATAAAACTCTCCGTCTATCTTTGCCAACCACGGGCAGGGCGTACCTCTGTTGAGAACAAATACTGAGTGGTGATGTGACTGACAGTCCCACGGCTGTGCCAGATAAGTAGGAATAGGTTCAGGCCATTCATCGAAGGGTGTATCTCCTACTAAAGCTGTGAGCGGCATGCGTGCCCACATCGCTCCGCCGTGTACGTTTTCTTCTTCGTCGCATCCAGTAAACAAGACTTGGAATGACAGGGTACGCATGGGCAGGGTAGTTACCCCGATCACCATTGCATGTAAGAACTCACCGTGATATCTATCGTGACCTGTGGTGTATTCTCTTCGCACCCACGCCTTAAAGTACGGGATATTACTTGTGATGTAATTCATCAGGAATGCTCCTCTGGGAGTTTACCCCGGCAGGGGATTCCTGCTTATACCATATAAAATAGAGGATGTCAAGGGGGCAACGCGCCCCCCTGACAAGTTTGTTATGTGCCGGTCGAAACCGTAGCAGACTCAACAGGGTTCTGCGACACGTCGCACAAGACGGCGTGTACACGGAAACGCAGTGCAGTCGTACCGGATGATCCGGAGTCAAGCACAGTCACCTGAACAGAGTTGGCAGCAGTAACCATGTTGATTGCTGCGGCCTTCAGGTTGAACTGGATGATTGCAGCAGCGTTACTTGCGCCACCGTCAACGAAGGCGTCAACATCATCGCTGGTGCCTACGTCGAGCGTCACGGACGAGTTGCCCGAAGCCTCAAGGACTTCGATACAGCCGCCAATCACCATCGTGTCTGCAGGCAGATCGATGAGCTTGACGATATCAGCGCCAGCGAGCGAGGTGTTATCCACCGCGTCGTAAACCGGGGAGGTGACGATGTATGGACGGGGCAGGTTGCCCGGATGCCCTACAGTACCGCCGCCGGTAATAGTACGATCATAAGTAGCCATTACTCAGTCCTCCCTACTAATCGAGGCTAACAACGCCACGGACGATGGCTTCCGGACGGAGAACTTTCCGACCAAAGACATGCAGACCGCGAACGATGTCGCTGAAGGTTTCAGTCGAACGGACAACCTCAGTCTTCGCAATGTGCGAAGCGGTAGCCGTTGAGGACATGTGACCGCCGAGAATAACATTCTCAGAGCCGTCCGTAGCGAGGCCAGTCAGCGTTACCTGATCCGTACCCGCATTCGAGACGAGGGCAGTGGACTTGTAGCACTGGAAGCCAGCAATGTTGCCCAGCGAGACAAGACCGTTACGCAGCGGGGAAGTCGCATCGCCAGTTACCTGAACTTCTGCGAACTTCGCACCAGCCGAGAAGAGGTGCTTGTAGAATGCCGGGGGAGCAACGAACCAACGATTCTCTTCCGGAACCGATTCGTTGTCGAGTGCTTCTGCCATCTTCAGCATGGTGTTGACAGCAGTATCGCCGGGGCTAGATGCACCACCGATATCAAGGGCAGAACCGAGCGTACCGATACCCGAGATTTGGGTGGTGGTAGCAGTGGATTCACCGTTAAGACCTGCGTCAGTCGCCATGAGGTCGAGGACAACAGCGTCGTACTTACGCTTCAGGGAGTATGCACCCGAAGAAGTCGCAAGCGCTTCGAAGTTTACGTGAGACTGACGCTCTTCAATGTCGTCAATCTTGAACGAAAAGGCGTTTGCCTGATCGACCACCATAGTGATCTGATCGTCAGCAAGGTCCTGTGCGTTCACAACCGAGCCGCGAGTATACGAGGAGACGGTAATTGTCGGCTCCTTGATAATGCGGACGGTGTCGCCAAAGTTCTCAATTTCGCCAGCGTAGTCGGTATTCGTAATATCTTCTGCAACCGAAGCGCGACGGAAGAATTTGAGAACCTTTTGGCTAAAGATTTCCGGCGTAAAGTTGCCGGAAGGCAGGTTACCATAACCTGCAGAAGTACCAAAAGCCATTGGTCTTTCCTTCCCTTGTTGAGGTTTAGTTGTTGTAGTCTATTCGGCCTTCAGCCCGTGCGGCGTCGAGTTCAGCTTCGAGCTTCTCGAATTCCCACGGCTTCATGCGGCCTATTTCTGAAGCTTTCCAAACCTTCCCTGTCGCGTCTTTGACGGACAGTTCTTTCGGGGTTTGTCTTGTTACGCTAGCTGCAGCGTCACCCCTAGAAGATTTAGTCGTCTTCTTTTTACTGATACCTTTATCAGCTTTGTAAAGGTCAATCACGCGCCCTGCTAGTGCAGCGTTCGTGTTGTTCTTGTAGATGCCGTCACTGAGTGATTCGGGCTGGTCTTCAAGCCAGCTAATAAAATCTTCGCTGGTTTTCAGTCCATCGAAATCGGGATGAAGTCGGAGAAGTTCAGAGTATGCAGTCTTTTTCTCCGCCTCTTTCTCTCGCTCTCGAATGACACTGATTTCTTTTTGAAGCTCAGAAACTTGATGATGAGCTTGCATCGCCGATACGGTTTGCACGACTTCAAACATCTCAGGGTACTTATCACGGAACTCTATCAACTCTTGTTCTGTTTTCGGCATTTCAATTCCTTCGATTGGTGCCGAAGAGGGTTGACCGTTCGCCTTCAAAGCATCTAATTCTTGTTTGAACTCATTGACCTTCGCATCGTAGTGACGCTTCAAGTCGTCATATCGTTTCTTGTAGTCGTGAGAATCTTCGTCTGCTTTCGCCTCTACGAAGCTATCTCCGCCCTGTTGAGTGGCCGACTGCTCGTCGGGGTCAACTTCACTTTGTGCCTCTTGTCCTTCTTCTTCATCATCTTCATCTTTGTACACTTCTTCACGGTACTTACCCTTGTAGAGTGTATTTGAATTGACGGTGCCGAAGGAATCATTCGGCTTGTTGGCACGATGGCCCTTTACACGTTTTGCCATTTGTTTTACCTCACTTGCGGGGCCACTTGGCTGTGGGTAGCCGCTCCGGTTGTGTCGGGGCCGCATGTTGCGGGTAGCCGACGAATCTCTATCTGAGAATCATCTGGACGCCATTCATCATGATGCGTCTAGGTTGAGTGTTGCCGCCTCTCGACATCTGACGACGGTCAGGAGTTGTCTGGCGCGTAATTGTAGGTGATCTTGGGATTGGCATGTTCGGAACCGGCATGTCTAGTTCAGTGGGACTCTTCATCTCAAACTCTTCCGGTATTTGAACTATGCCCCGGCTCTTAGCTTCCTCTGTCACTTCCCTAGTTTTTTCGGGTGTCATGAAGCCTTCTTCCGCAGAGAGTTTGGGGGGCTTTGCTTTTACAGGAGGTGTAGCCACTCCCTTGCCGCCCACTTCTTCGAAGTAACTTCCTTCACGAATTATCGAGAAGCCCTTCTTGTACCGCTTAGAAAACTTCTGCCACTCCCCAAACTTTAACGATTCGTTAGGACTGTGATGCGCTTTCATGATAGCTTCGATACCCGTCAGGCCGTGTTTCTTTTGTACTCTAGCCTCTTCATCGATCAGGGATGTCAAGTATATCTTGTTGAGGACAGGCATGAACTTTTCGTGCATTTCTCTAGGCAGCATACCCTTGCCTCGTGCGCCAAACTCAGGGACTTTTTTTGAAAATTTAGTAGGATTGCCATACTCCCTGTTTACTTTTTCTCTTCCATCTTCTACGAGACTTGCAAGGTATGCTCGGAAAGACGAAGGAGCGTCTTTGAAAAATCCTTTTTCTTCTAGGTTTTCGATGGTCGAGTAGGTGATCTGGAACGGCCCGAAAGCACTAGAAGGTTGCTTCCCTCTCTTGGCAGCAGCAGGAGTTATTACTTTTTCTGTGAATATATAAGGGTTCTTCAGATCGTATGTGCCCTCTCCCTTCATGATGAGGACAGCTAATTCTTCAGGCTTCAGCCCAGCTATGTTAGGCACATCAATCGACTTTGCGTATTCGATCAGTTCTGCATCTGCGGCTCTATCACTTGCTTTGCGTTCCTCCGGCAGAGGCTCTGGCAACTCTTGTGGGAGTGCTGCTTTGGCTGCAGGCGAAGTTACGAACTCTCGTTCGGGTCCGGGTTCTGACGGCAAACCTCCTGCGGCTTTGCCTATGAAACCACCCGATGCAGCGAGGGCGCGAGGTTGACCGTTTTCTTCGATACGCTCGTCAACTTCTTTTTTGCCGCGATTGTTGATCTTTTCTAGACGATCATAGCCGATGATCTTTGCGATGCGAGGCGGGATGACAACCTCTCCGCGTGATACGGCGATGTCAACTTCTTCGTCTGACGGTACGTCGAAGCCTCGATCACCGGCAATCGCGTATGCTTCGCGGAGCATTTTTGCGACATCAGCCTCGCCCATCTTTTCTACAGCCGGGGCGTTGATCACAAACGTCCCCTTTTTGACGCTCATGGGCTTATCGTCCGCTACGGTAGCTGCCTCCGAGACTTGAGACGGAGGCCGCTCTACGAAGCCCATAGGCTCTTCAGAGGGCATTCCACCAGCAGCTAAGCCTACACGGCCACCGCTGGCGTAATCATCGGGATCAAGACCTTCCGTGTCGCTCACATTGTCAAAGGCAGATTCCTGCGGTCCACTAGGTCCGGACGAAGAAAGTGACGGGCCACTTTCATCGCTGTCATCATATCGATTTTCATCACTGTAAGACGAACGACGATCTGCAATTTCCTGTAGACGTTGTCTCTCTTGCTCTGCAGCGATACGTTCATAATTCCTCTGACGCTCTTGTGCCGCTGCTTGTGCCGCTGCCGTCCTTTCAGCGGCTCTTACCTCTCTGTCTAGGGCTTGTTTAGATTTAACTTCACCCTTGATGAATTGCTGAAAAGTCTGGCCGACGACTTTCTTTCCGAATAGACCGCGCCTTATGTTAGAAGAGTTGCGGTATTCTTCGAGCTTCGCGTTGTACCAGTCCGCTCCGTAGTTGACGCCGAGTTGTGAGTCGATAGCGTTGAAGTAGTCCTGTTTTTTCTGATTACGATACGAACCACGCTGACCGTAGGCATTGACCCAGTCACCGTTGACGTTCATACCGATGCCACCGTTTTTCCAGTGTTCCGTGCTGATGATGTCTTTGTCTCCGAAGTTGCGGCTAAAAGAACCATCGTCGTTCTTTGTTTCTTTTTGCCACGCTCCCGGAATGAACCCCTGACTGATAAGCTCCAAGTTTTGAAGTTGTCGTATGTCTAATCCGCTTGTCTGTCCTGTGTAGCCCGAAGAGCCGGGACGACGAGTAATATTAAATCCGTTGATCTTTCCGGCGAAGCCACCGTTGCCTACGCCACCATTCGCGGTTATAAAGGCAACATCCGCCTTCTGTCGTGACGCCGCGATGCCACCCCCTATCGCTGCAACTGCGCCGAAAGGTTGTGGAATCCCTGCAGCAAGTGCTGGGGGCAAACCTGTCGCAACAGTCTTTGAGGGATCGAGGGGGTCAGGGACAGTGGGAGCTTGCCCCGGAGTGCGTAGATCGAAGCTTCCGGCCAGCGAGTCGCGGACAGTGCGGAAGTAATTTCCGCTCATGTCTGGTGCGCCACCGAGTTCGGAAAGGTACGGACCGCCTAGATTGGCAACTTCGAAAGAAAACGGCTTATCCCTCACGCCACCTGTGAGGGAGTATTGACGAGGACCCATGTTGGAACCGGGGAGAAACGGGACGTCGTCGTCATCTCTAGGCTGCGTGAGAGCCGTGATGTCAACTACTTCTTCTTCTTCCTTGTCAGGATCATCAATGACATCAACATCAACCCCGCCTGCGTCTAGTGTTTGATAGTAGGGGTTGAAGTATCCGGCTTGATACGCATCTACGCCGACTTTTTCAAATCCTGACGAAAGCGCTCCGTAACCACCCCTGTTCTCAAAGGTCATCTCACCTACTTTAGGACGCCTCTGACCGCTCGACGTGGAATCAATCGGCATAATTCCGGGCAAGTCACCCGGACCAATCACTCCGGAACCTAAAAGATTATCTTGTTCAGCCATTATTTTTTACTACCGCCTCGTAGTTACTCTTCAATTTGAGGAGCGTTTCCAGTAAAACCAGCTTCCCCTGCGCTTGGCGCAGTTCCGATTCCGATTGTGCCGTTGCCAGACCCCGCACCGTCAGTTCCCGCAACTCCACTAGGTACTCCTCCATTCGGGGCCATTCCTTGTTGTTGAGGAGCGGGGCTAGCGTCTGGGCTTGCTGCTTGCTGAGCATTTTGCATCATTCCTTTCAACATCTCTGAATACAGTTGTGCCTCGTTCATATCGTTGACGAGACTGTCGGGATCGATGTCTTGCGTGATAGCAAGCTCTTTCATCAAGTTCGGAATCTTCACAAACGGAGCGAGCATCGGATTCGCCACAGTCTGCAGGAGAGCGGTCAGTCGCTGACTGCGAACCTCCTTTTGCATCACGGCTGCAACGCCGCGAGGTTTAATTTCTAAGTCACCCTCTACATCTTCGACGTCTTCGTTGAACTGCATGTTCCACTGAAAGTACGCCTCACCCACCGGCTTCAAAAGATAGTCGTCGATGTTCTTGATCACCGTCTTCATAGACAGCCCTGCCGAGCCGAGTAGCATCGACAAGCCTGAAGCTGTGCGTCCTGTGCCAGTAACACCCGTCTGTCCGTGCATGATCGACGGGATGCCCGTCTCTTCGTCGGCAAGCTGACGACTAATCTGATACATCTGAATGTTTTCAGGGGCCGTGTTCGGGAACTTGAGGCCGTTAATTGCCGTGCCAGTGACGCCCGACTGACGGCGGAATATCTTACCGGGGAAGATATCCATGTTCTGTCCGGGCACGAGGCTGGCTTCATCAACATCAAAGACAAGGTTGCCAGCAAGAGCGAGATTGTCGATTGCCATGCGAACGTGACCGTTCATCAGCATCTGCGCGTCTTCCATGTTCTCAGCTACGCCGACGCCCCACAACTGATAGGGGTTGATTTCGAACGGAAACGCTTGGAAGGGGATGCGTGCAGGAGTGAACGGATTAGCTACACAGCGGATAATCTCATTGCCGCAGAGCCAGATGTTTACTTGAACTTGCTCAAATCCACCGAGTTCTTCTGCACCCTCAAGACCTGCCTCTTGTGCCATCTTGGCATCAAGTGTACCCCAATACTCAAGCACCTCGAATCTATTCTCTTGGTAATAAGCCTCAGTCTCGTCTTCACGAATCGTATCTTCATAATACTTGTCCGTGTAGTTTGCGCCTTTAGCGAGACAGTTTTCAATAGCCATCGCGTCGAAGTACGGACGAGATACCAAACCTCGAAGCTGCTGCCGGTTCATTCTGTGACGTTGAATGACATACTCACAGTCTTCGATGCTGGTGCCAGAGGGGTCAGGGAAGAAGTCCCAAATAGAAACCGCTTCGATACGCGGCACGGTCTTTTCGTAAGGAGAGTATTTGCGACCGTCCTCCCCCCGTTCCCACTTGTGGATACGCTTATAGAAGTTGAACGGACCTTTTACGACGCCCGTTCCCAAAAGTGCTGACTCGAAAATTGCTTTTCTAAATACGTTGACAGCGTTCGTGTCAAGAAGCTGGTCGTGAATGCACTTCTCCATCCGGCGAGCCTGCTCTTTTGCTGGCTCGACTTGAGGCTCTCCCACCTTCGCTTTGCCCGGAGACAAGACGCCCTCGAACTGCTGCCCGTAAGCACCCATGTTCGGCCCCTTAGACGCAGATAGCGCGCCGGGAAGCATCTCTCGTCCATCACCTTCGAATCCGTAGGGGTCTTGCTGTGCTTGATCCAGAGGTGTGGTTAGGTGTGCAAACTCCACGATACCTTCCGGCATCGGAGTGGATTCTACAACGATAGGAAAGCGCTTGTTAGCGAAAAGAATATCTACAATCTGCCCGTACGCCGCAAGAACTTTGGTCTTCGTAATCTTGATGAAGACCTTCGATCTTTCCGAATCACGGTACTGTGTCGTCGAATCGTAGATGCCACGAAAGTTTTTGTACGCTTGCAGCCAGCGCTGCTCGTATGCAAACCGTCCGTTTTCCGCGTCTTCGAACTTGCCGCGAATGTAGCCCGTCAGTCCGGGCATCTCCTCTGCGGGGTTTAGAAGAGGGATACCCGTATCATCTTCGGGCTGTAGATAGTCTTCTGACATATCGCTCTCTTAGTAGTCGCGCTGTTCAGCCATGCTGAAAAGGGACGCCTCGACTGTAGCCTTAGTCTGCTTCTTCGGCATATCTTCCGTCAGCACGCCCTGTGCTGTCGTAGTGTCGAATTCCAGACCTTCACGGTACAGCTTGTCTGCGCCCATCTGATCGTCTACGGACGTCTTGTCCGAGTTCATAATGTACGCTTCGCCCATGTTCAGGTTTTGCATTTCTTCCTCCGTTAGGGTGACATTGTTAGAAAGCTATCATCTGGTGCGGGAGCAGCTTTCTTGTTCTCCCGTGGTGAATCCGGGAACATCGACATACGTGTTCCGGCCTCAATATCTACTTGTTCTGACGCCTCTCGCTGTTCGTACATTTCACGAGCAGTCATAGGAAGGGGGCTAAAGACAGCTTCAGCCACTTCTCCTGCGTACTGTGCTTGTTTTTTAGCGGGTACGGGTTGGAAACTCTCTGGGTATGTTTCTTCGAACATTCCGCCAGTTTCGGGGGGCATACCAAAAGCCGGTTCAGGCTTCGACAGGCCGTAAATACCAGACCCGGTAAGAGCGGCTAGACCTGTCATTTCTCCTACGACGGGTAGGTTTATTGACTTCAAAACCTTTCCGGCCTTACCCAAAAGTCCGGGCTTTGCATCCGGCGCATCTTCTGCAGGGGTCTTCGGATCGACCCTAACTCCGAGCCTTCTCCACTTTTCTTTTTGTGCCTCATCCATCTCTGGAGATAGATCGAGGTTACCAGCTAGCTTCGCTTTTTCGTCGTCTCTGATTCTTTTCTTTTCAGCTTGATCACGAACTTGTTTGCGTATCGCTTCTTCGTCGATTTTATCGACTTCTTTCTCTAGTTCGATACGCCTCTTCCTCTTTTCAAGAGTGGCGATCCTGTAGCCTTCAGCCCTGTCTTCACTAGCAGCAATCTGTTCGAGATTGAATGCTTCTGTTACACGCGGATCAGCGTCAGGAGCTTGTCCTTTAGGATACGAGCCTTCTCCGTGATCAGGGCTGATGCCAGCTATGAACTTGTCGCTGTTCGGAATGGCCTCTACGAATTCAGGGTCTGTCAAGAGGTCAGCACTGACGACGATATTCTTTGTCTTATTTCCGATCTGAAGATTTAGGTTAGCGCCTAGTTGAGCAGTGCTTGGGGCACCCATATATCCAGAAATGGCACCGACGACCCGCTTGTTCGCTGCATCTATTCGGCGCTTTCGAGCGGCTTCAGAGACGTATCCTGCCGCCTCGTTAGCATTCGCACGTCCGTTTAGGAAGTTTACATCGCCTTCTTCTAAGCCCCCGACGTCTGTCAGCAGAGTCTCGTGCATATTGCGGAGCTTGTAGACAGTGAAGTCTTCGGGAGTAATAGAACCATCAGGGCGAATAAATGTGACCTGATCGAGGCGGTCCTTCAAGACAATGTTAAGCGCTCTCTGGTTCTTTGCTTTGTTCGGGAAGATTTTACCATCCGGCCCGATTTTATCCCCTTGAATACGAATGGCTTCATTAATTACATCAACAGCGAGAGGGTTGAGAACGATAATTTTATTCTTTTTCGACTTCGCATCGTAGAACGTCATCAAGCCGTTCTTTTTGTCGTAGCCCTTTACCGTGAAGCTTCCGATGTTTTCTGGTCGCAAGCCGCCGAGCAGGTGTCCACCAAGCTGCAGACGAGCTTCGTATGGTATCTCTTTGTCTACAAGGATGCCCTGAAGTTGTTGATAGACGTCGGGCGGAAACTGTGTTGGTGTCTTTCGTCCGCGTTTGAAACGCCAGCCCGACTCCGTTTCGAAGTCTTCTGTGCCGAGATAGTCTTTAACGGCGGTGGCAACATATCCCTGACCGTAGCCAGCACCGGACCACATCGTGTTCAGGCGGGTGATCAGACCGGATGAGCGAGAGCGGTATTGAGTTGCTTCGATGTCAGCATCACGGAAAGGGCTGTCGGAGATCACATCTCCCATGACCTGTCCGATGTCTATGTCACCGACAATCATGTCGAGAACAGGCGTCTTCGTCTTCGGGTCGATGATTTCTTCTAGTTGACGAACTTGGGACGTGACAGCTTTAGAAGTGTTCGCGCTTTTCTGACTGGCCTCATACGCAAAGTATTCGCGCAGGGTCATCTTTTTCTTTTCGTCAGCGGTTACGCGGACCCGCCCACTTTCGCCAGCTTCACCGCCCCCTGACATCGCTTGTCGGAACTTAGGGCTTTCAGGGTTTAGCTCTTCCACGCGATCTAACCTCTTTACGTACTCAGAAAACTCCTCCACCTCCATCTCAGAGGGAGTGGCTTCCATTATCTTGTCTCGCTCTCGGCGGTAAAATCCCTTCTCTCTCTCTGCAAAGCCCGGAAACACTTCGTCGTCACCCGGACGAAGAATCTGATCGAGGACCATATCATCTTTAGGAGAAACACGTTCGTCGAAAAGTTGTTCGTTAATTTCACGTTCTCTTTTACGAGAGACGAGACCCTCTGCCGTCGTGTCTTCGGTCTTGTAGAGAGGAGCGACATCTCGGATCATCCGACCGAAATCTTCGTCTGTGAACCTCTTTCCTGCGTAGGGATTTGGCACCTTTTCACGCTCAAAGGGGTCATCGCTTTCAACCGTGGGCTTAGGCAGTCCAACATTACCGGCGTAGAAAAATCTCTGCTTTTCCCGGTAAAAGTAACGGGCCATTTCCTTCTGATTTGAAGTGTAGCCTTCGTACTGTTTTCCAACGATACGTCGTAGCTCTTTGTCAAGCTCTCTGATACCACGAGACTCTTCGAACTCTTCAGTGCCGCGCTTTTGCTGCGCGATTGGTTGTGGGTTACGACGGGCCATTTAGTATCCGAATACTTCGTCTTGAACTTTATAAACGTGGTTCTTGATTGCGCTGAGTTGTTGGT
>VMHT01097168.1_pt1 | contig 21482 bp, 21 predicted proteins | sample 4693611 | NCBI WGS metagenome assembly VMHT01 (sample SAMN12280063, study PRJNA550983) | marine metagenome | isolation source: seawater sampled from same location over 5 years 0.02-0.2 micron viral filtrate | place: USA: collected off the coast of southern California halfway between the port... ...
ACAGGTGATGAAGAAAAAGCGGCTATCACTCGTGCTGTTTCGCCCGTTGCATGGCAAAATATCAACTTAAGCGGGACGTATAACTTCACCAATACCGGAAAATTGCCTGATATTAGTGAAATTGCGAAGCCAATCGTGGATGATTAAGCTTGGAAACGAAAGTAACCCACAGCTGGAGGCTATATAATACAAAGCCTGTAGCATTCTATGTTACTTTAGAGGGGAAAATCCCTAGAACCCCATATTTCAAAGCTACCATCTTAATGTCCTAATCCATTTCAACATTCCTCTTTTGGCTATCCTTAAAACAATCTTTTCCTATTTCTAAAAGATTATACAAACTATAAACAACATAAACGCAATTCAACCAAAAAGATGCGACATCCTTCGCTTTGCGTTTTTATTTCAGGTATTTTTCACATACTCCCTTTAATACCAGGTTCACATCGTTCACTTCATAATCGCCTGGCAAGCTTTCTTCCGATATCTTATTCGGTAAACAGATTGTTTTCCTACAATCGGTACAATGAAAGTGCATATGCAAATCTGTACCGTATTTACCTTTGGCGTTTTCATCAGAAATCGCATATTTTGCCACTCCGACCCCATCATTTATCTGATGAATCAACCCTTTATCCTCAAAAATCTTGAGATTGCGATAAAAGGTCGTTCTGTCTGCTGTTTTATTGGTTTCGCTCTTTTGAACGAAAGCCTTTTTCAAATCGGAAAAGGACACGGCACTTTGTTTCCTTTTCAAGAACTTGTATATCTTCGACCTCATTTGAGTAGGACGAATACCGTGATATGATAATATTTTTTCCGTTTTGGTCATTTTAACCTTGATTCAAAAGCAACCCATTTTTATTAAATTTATTTTTTATAGGCCAAAAGCCTTAACGCATTAAAAACCACAAGTAACGTTGAGCCTTCGTGGATGACCACTGCAATACCGATATTGGCAAGCCCAAAGATGGTTGATGGTATAAGCAGGGCAACAATACCAAGACTGACCCAAAGGTTTTGCTTGATAATGGCCTTTGCCTCCCTGCTCAAACCTATGGCAAAGGGCAGGGTTTCCAGCTTATCAGCCATTAGGGCAATGTCAGCTGTTTCCAAGGCCACATCACTGCCCGCTGCACCCATTGCGATACCTACGGTACTGTTTGCCATTGCAGGGGCATCGTTCACACCGTCGCCTACCATTGCGACTTTGGATTCCTGTTCTTTCAATTTTTTAATGGCATCAACTTTTTCCTCCGGTAACAGGCTTCCCCAGGCATCGGTCAATCCAATTTCTTTAGCAACGGCGTCGGCAACCTTTTGATTATCCCCGGTTAGCATTATCATCCGCTTGATACCGATTTCCTTTAATTTTTTCAGTGTTTCCTTGGCCGCTTCCCGTGGAGTGTCCATCAGGGCGATAATACCGATATATTCTTTGTTCCTTCTTATGAGCATTGTGGTGTTTCCGCCGCTTTCAAGTTCTTTTACTTTATTCGATATATCTTCGGATGGTTTTGCATCATCGAGGTCTTCGTACAAGTCAAGGTTTCCAATATAGATTTTGTCCTTGCCCAAGGACGCTTTGATACCTTTTCCGAGAACCGCTTCCAAATCGGACGCATCAGTAATATCAGTACCTTTCAGACGCTCTTTCCCATCCCTTACGACGGCTTTGGCCAAAGGGTGGTCGCTCAAGTTTTCAACGGCAACGGCTATCTTTAACAGTTCATTTTCTTCAATATCCCCTAATGGTACTACTTCGGTAAGTTTGGGCTTGCCTTCTGTAAGCGTGCCCGTTTTATCAAAAGCCAAAGCCGTAATGACCCCCAAATCCTCAAGCGGTCGCCCACCTTTGATAAGTACCCCGCCACGAGCCGCTCTTGCAACCCCGCTTAATACAGCACTTGGTGTTGAAATGGCCAGTGCACAGGGGCTAGCGGCTACCAATACCGCCATTGCACGGTAAAAACTTGCACTAAACGGTTCATCAATGACCAGAAAGGCAAAGAGCAGGATACCAACCAGTATCAGTACGGATGGTACAAAGTATTTTTCAAACTTATCGGTCAACAGTTGGGTAGGGGATTTCTGGGTCTGCGCTTCGTTGACCAATTTGACCAGTCGGGACAGCGTAGAGTCTTTGGCTTCTTTGATTACCTTTATTTCCAGCGTGTTATTACCGTTGATAGTTCCGGCAAAAACGCGGTTTTCGTCCTTGATATCATCGTCTGCTGAATAGTCCTTGCCCGTATCTTCCACAGGAATTTTGTCCACAGGTACACTTTCCCCTGTGATAGGTGCTTGGTTGACACTGCTTTTTCCTTTGACCACAACACCATCGGCAGATATTTTACTGTTGGGCTTGACCACAATGATATCGCCTATAATTAATTTTTCAATCCCGACTTCTTCGGTCTTGCCATCTTTTTTCAGCAATGCCGTTTTTGGTGCTAAATCTGCCAGTGCCGCAATGGACTTTCGGGCCTTTTCCATTGCATAATGTTCAAGGGCGTGCCCCAAACTAAACAGGAACAGCAACAAGGCACCTTCTGCCCATTCGCCCAGAGCGGCGGCACCGATGGCGGCAACCAACATCAAGAAGTCGATTTCAAAACCACCTTTGGCCACGGTCTGTATGGCCTCTTTCGCCGTAAAGTACCCTCCAAAAAAGTAAGCACCGATGTATAGGGATAAGCTGACCCAATCCGGTATTGATGCTACGTAAGAAAGCCCGAACCCAATACCGAGCAGCGTACCGCAAATAATGGCAAAAATAAGTTCGGTGTTCTTTCCGAAAATACCGCCGTGTGCGTGCGCTTCTCCATCCTCGTGGGTCTCGCCCTCCTTGTGCTCGTGCCCCTTTGTGGAAGTTTGCTCTTTAGTATCTTGCTTCTTTGAACTTTCCTGTTTTTTGTTAGATACTTCGGTGTAATCATTTTCGTTTGAAGCACTCCGCTGAATCTGAAGGTCTTCCTTTTCAATTTGTTTGCTTATTTCATCAAAATTTGTTTGCTTTTTATCAAACTCAAGACGTACCATTCCAGAGGCCGAAACGGAAGCTTCCAAAACTCCATTGATTGCCAAAAGGCTTTTCTCTATGGTACGTGCCTGCCTTGTGTGTCTGATTCCTTTAACCTCTATGAGCAAATGCCCGTACTTTTCGGTAATCTCGGCACCAGTCCGCTCTGCAAGGGATTGGATGCGGTCGATGGAAATGATATCGGGGTCATAATGAAAACATAGCTGTGGCACATCCTCTCCGTTTGCATCGGCAACGTGCACTTTTTCGATGCCCTCTTTAGCCTGTAGTTCTTGAATAAGCCTTTCAACACAAGTGTCTTTTTCGTTTGGAACTTGCGGAAGGATTACGGGAATTTTGATTTTTAGTTTTTTCATGATTAGTGATTTTTATTTCTTTTTTTCAATAAAGGAAAATGATGTGAAACCAAAAGTAGAATGAGCAATAACGCCGTAATACTTCCAATGGGGTACATACCAAACCCAATTGCTATACCAACCGCGGCAGTGGCCCAAATTGTACCTGCGGTAGTCAAACCGGAAATTAAATTTTTCGCGCTATCCCTAAAAATAATTCCTGCACCAAGGAACCCAATACCGGAAACAATATTGGCGACAATGCGGGTTTGGTCTGCTACATCAATGTGAGAGTTGATAATTGTTATTAAGGCCGCCCCAAGGCAAACGGCTGCATACGTTCTAATGCCAGCCGCATTTCCGTCAATTTCCCTATCGAGCCCTATCAAAACACCAAGTACAAGGGCAACAAGTAACCTTGGTAAGAGCGTTATTTCAGTTTGAAAATCCATTGTTAATAATTTTTTTATAAAACATAATAGTCTGTCGGTTTTTTCTTGTCGGGAACATTTGTTTCTCCTATCATTTGCTTTATGTTTATTTCTATTGTTTGCGCCAAATCGGTTACAGGTGTATCCATAGGTCGGTTTTCAAAAGGATCCTGCATCAGAATGGATGTTTTTTCAATGGCAATAAAAACAATAGGTATTCCAATAGTTAGACTTATTTCTACTGCCAGGTATTGGTCTGACAGACCAAATGGCAACATTGTGGCGAACACATAGATTATAAGATGTATCAATAAGCTATGTGCTTTTGGGAAGACCGTGTTTTTTATACGTTCGCACTTGCCCATAGAATCACATAACCTGGCTATGGTACTGTCTATCTGTACCTGCTGAAAATCATTGACCATACCGTTTTCTTTTGCTTTTAGCAAAGTTTCAGAATGTTCTGACAATAAAGTATTTGGAATATTAAAAGACTTCATTTTATAAGATTCCGTGTATTCCTTAACTTTGGGGGAAAAGGGTGTTTTTCTCAACGATTCCCCCAGGGCATAGCTCCAGATAATTTGACGGTTCGCCATTTCCCTGACCAAGGTATCGTATTGCCCGTTGCTCCTTTTGAAAAATGAAACACATTGTCTGACCAGTGTTCGGGAATCGTTTACAATAGCACCCCAAATAATTCTGGCTTCCCACCATCGTTCATAGGCTTGATTGGTTCGAAAACCCAAAAGTAAAGCTACAGCGGTGCCAAAAACAGCAGTAACACCAATTGGAATCGAAATTTTTGACAAAAAACCATATTGGTCTAAAATACCCACAGCTACAGCATATGATGCAATGAATACAATATCAAACTTTATGGTTTTAATGAAATTGACAATGGATATTCTTTTATTTAAGAGCATATTTAAAAATTATTTAAGTCCGTTCAATAAGTTGTTTGCTTGTTCTCATAATGTAAACTATACTTCAGTGCCACATTTAGAACAAAATTTTACATCCATAGGTATTGGTTCTTCACAACTTTTGGATTTTACTTTACCTAAAGGCTCGCCACAATATTGACAAAAAGAAGCATTTTCAGGATTGTTTTTGCCGCATTTTGTACATCTCACAACAACCTTGGGTTCATCAAATCTTGGGTCATTATTTTTACGTTGATGCTTGTTGGAATGATGACCATAACTTCCTCTTAATAAATGTTTTAAAAATCCCATATTGTTTAATTTAAGTGTGTTTCCATATAATCTAATGCTTCGGGCATATCCAACTCCCGGGTACCGTTCCCGGTTCTGATAAAGAAATGAGAACGGTCGCCCAGGTTCAAATACACGGGTTTTCGCGATTTGTGGACCCTTACATAACAGATATCCTTTTCTTCAAATTGGTAAAAGCCCACCTTTGCCAAAGGGCAAAAATGCGTGCCTAAATTGAAGGACACCAACTGCATCATATACTGTTCAAATGTGTGTGTACATTAAAGTTCTAAACTTTTAGCTATAAATAAGCACATAAGGAAGCAACCAATTCGTCAAAAGAACATTAAAGTTTGTAACTTATTTAATGTTTGTTATCTTAAAAATCTCAATAGACAATAAATATTAAAACAAATTATAAGCCCCTAAATAAGTATTTACTCTGTTACAGAAGGTGGGGGTTTAACTCTTTGGATTGCTCAATTATTAGTTTGTCATTACTTGCTTTGCTACCTTTGCAGCGCCAATAATTACCGAGTCTTTCATAATATGGCTTCCACCAAGCTAACTGAGAGTCCGTCATCATTCTATTATAACTTGAATCAGATCTGATTTTTTGCCAGGTTTTACTCGGTAAAAAATTAGAAAGCGCAAGATCTATTGCTAGGAGCGCATCCATTGGATGATGGATAAGCCGTGGACTCTTGAGAATAATCATATTTCCGTACGAGCCTAAATCTTTTACTTCGCGGCCACCATGATGAACATGATGGTGAGGGTGCATATAACGGTATTCTTCGGCTTCTCCTGAACCTTCCATATCTACATGATAATCGAAATGCCAACACCCCTTACATTCACGTGCATCTGCTAAATGCAGAGTAGAATATTCCATATTTACTGCAATAAAGCTTACGTCTTCATAGCAAAATTTTTCTTTTATTTGAACATCAATCGTCAGTTTCACATCTAAATCAGAATCCCATTCTTTCCCGCGAATATAATCACCCTTAACAGCCTCCAACTCTATTCCGTCGATAAAGCATCTTTTATTATTTCGTTGTAATCTAGAACATGCCTGAACAATTGGATTGGCACTTTTTATAATTCGTTTACGCTCCAAATATTCTCCGAGTGCCTGCAGCTGATCAATCAATTCTTCACTCGTTAACATCTGGTTTTAACCTCGCGATTAGGCGCTTAACCTTTTTCTTATCATCAGCATGAATCACATACTTGTCGGCTTTCCCGTTAAGATGAGTTAATAAGTCTAGGTATTTAGGCTGCTCCCAAACTTTCGCATCCGGATCTCGAACCCTAAGCGCGTCGTATGGGTCAAGAGGATGACCAGAGACAACACAATTCACCCAAAGATGCATGCTTTGGTCCCCATTTTGGTACCTAGTTACAATAGGCGTTAGGTCTGGAAGCTTTAATTTTTCTCGCAGAATTGATACTCGTTCTTCGCAAGTTAACGACTGTAATACATCATCTGGATGAATCTTGAACCACCAGTCTTCTATCCCGGCAAACCACCATCTTGCCTTCAATTCATTGAATGGACCGAAGTATCGATATTCTTCAAATTGCTGTTTAACAGTATCCCATGACCGAGAGCAGCAAGAAACACCTAACTTAGTTTTAAGCATCCCCTCAGTAAGAAGTGTGCCCGCTGATTGAACTAAAGTAGAATAAATCGAACCAACCAAGGCATGCGGATCACTAGCTTTAGAACTTAAAAAGTCAATGAATCTATTATCGGTATATTCGAGCATTTGTGTGTTGCAATTTAGTAGGATCTGAATTTCATCTATTACAAGATCTGAACCAAGCGGCTTTTTGCAGTCTCGTGCCAACGAATAAGCGGATACTAAAGATAGCAACATTCTAACAACTCGCTCCCTTGTCGCTGGCTTCACTACTTCTTTTTTCTTCACTACGTAATCAAATAAATTCTTTGAAGCATCGTCTGGCTCAAATGATTCGACAATTACATCTTCATTTGATAGCAGAACCAACGGCATAGAGTCTATATTCGATAGTGCCATTTCTGTCCGAAGGTGCTGCGCTAAAGTTGTGCCAAAGTAGTCTGCTTTATTACCGTCATCACTTTCTGCCTTTAAATCCTGGTCAATAATTACACCGCTAAATGGGGTCGATTCATCTATGCCTGCTTTAATGAAATTTACTATCGCTTTTATAGAATTCATTACCTGCTTGTGCTTAATCTTTAGCTTGTCTTCAGATTCATTTTCTAGGCAATCAATCAGTGACTGAAGAGTTTCAGTTCTTTCATCATCTATATACAAATAATTAATTGGCATCTTCTGGTAACTCTGATTTGTCTGCTAATGGTAAGAGTATTTTTAAACAGGTATTGTAGCCTTCAGAAGGCTCAGTTACTGCAATTTCACCCTTCAATTCAGTAATAATCTCTTCTGTAATCGACAAGCCTAATCCCATACCTCTTTTATAGTCATTTTCGGTCGAAAAAGCCTTAGCAGGAATAGATGTTGTGTACAATGGTGCGAAAACCTCTGCCCATTTATCTTTCGGAATGCCGTCACCAGTATCTTCAAAACGAATTGTCATGTAGCTGGTTCCTTTTGAAATACTAATGAGCAATTTCCTATTAATACTTCCAGCCCTCTCAATGGCTTTACAGGCGTTGGTGTAAAGATTAATAAAAATCGACGAGTTTAAGACAAATTAACGCTATTTACTATCCTCTGTGACAACTGGCTTTAAGGCTTGTTTCATGCGATTTAGGTCCAAAAACAGGAAGCAATTACGAAGTAAGTGTAGTCAAGATAAGAAAATAGGCTGATCATTGGGACTGAAAAATTCTCTCGATATGTGCAACATGATGCCTCAACACATGAGTGTTCAAGCTATATTGGCGGTGGAGCCGTTAAGCGCCAAAGTTGAAATCTCTCTGAATAACGTAATCGTCAGTTCTTATTTGTTTTGACTCAATCAGTGGCGGCGCTCTGCAAGAATTAGCGGTAATTGGTGAATCTTGCTTATCCAAATGCCAGAGTATCTTTTGGATGACGGCAGGCTCTGTAATGCATGCGATGATTTTGACATTCGCCTTTGTGCAAGCTTCGCAAATGGTAATGTCAATGTTGAATACACGTTTTAACCTCTGTGCCCATGACATGCTGCGCGCCTGGTAGGGCTTATCTGAATCTTTCAGATGCTCTGCTAAACGAGGGCTGTTCTTGCCGCGTTGTGAAGCAGTTACTTCTGCTCGTACATTGGCATTTGGCGCAAACACGCCATAAAACCGCGTCAGATTCAGTCTAGGCGGTGGTACCAAGGCAGCTAGCTTACTAATGAAGTCAATCGGCGAGAAGAATACGTGAGTCGTACCATTGCTGTAGGGTGTCTTGAGTTCGTATCTGACATTACCTGTCGTTGTGAGGCTTAAGCGTTTTTCGCTTATTGCAGGTCTTGCGATGTAACGACACAATCTTTCTAGTTTTTCTGGTTGATCTGCATCTGCGAAGACCCCTGCATGTAGGCTAAATCCAGCTATCTTTGCGAGTTGTCCTAAGTGATCAGGATCTTTTGCTGGCATGGTTTGCAAAGTAAACACTTTTTTACCAGTATCTGCACCAACTGCGATCCGGTAGCTGACCGAAGCAGCTTGCAGTGGTAACAAGCTGTCTTCATCGTTAATTGGCAAGTCCAGATAGGTATTGTCAATGTCGCGTTGAATTAGCCCTGCTTTTTCGAGATATTGTGCGATGCGCTGGCTGATGGTGTTTACCAACGCCTCCATATTGGAATGACTCGGCGCTTTGACTCGCTTAAATGTCATTTTTCCATGCTCTTGTGTGATGACACCTTCAAGGAACAGCATATGGAAATGTATATTTAAGTTAAGCGCACTACCAAAACGCTGAATGTAGGTGACTGCCCCTGTCTTAGCCTGCTTCTTCAAGTAGCCTGAACGATGGATGATGTCTGTGGAAATTGCGCGGTGAACGATTTGCAGGACGTTGCTGAGTTCTTTGGGGTATCTGGCGAGTAATAACCTTAGGGGAATAGGTAAGCTTAACACCCATTGCCTAACAGGGTAACCCTGCAATACATCATCAACCAGTAGTTTCGCACTCTCAGCCATCCTTCGAGCTCCGCAACTCGGGCAGAAACCTCTTCGCTTGCAACTGAAAGCTACAAGCTTCTCATGTTTGCAGTCATCACAGACTATGCGCAGAAATCCATGCTCAAGTCGACCACACTTAAGAAACTCTTCAAACTCTTTGATCACATGGTATGGTAATGCCTTTCCCTGAGATTGCATCATCTCGGCGAAGGCAGGGTAATGTTTCTCAACAAGTTGATAGAGCAATGTTTGCTCTGGACGATGGCGTTGATAGGTGTATTGCTCTGCAGCTAACATCAGCATCCTTGCTAATGTAAAAGTCTGTAGTGTACCTTGTTGGGCTGGTAAGTAAACTGACCAGAGTGACAGAAATTGGCAGTGGTTCGTGGTTATCTGAACGACCGGTATACGATCAGATAGCTAGTCTACAACGGAGGCTCCTCTAACGTCTGCTATACGCTCATAGCTGCCTGTTAGATTGAGTCTAAACCTATCCATCGAAACTGTGAGATCAGATATGAGCACTACATCTAATATAGGTGTGTCACTTCCTATAAAGAAAGGAGGCACACCGTAGCTCGTATTTCCGTGATTAGCGTTATTTAAATCGATTCGGCAGATGAGAGCTTTGCTTAAGACCTTCAACTTCATCTTCAACAGGCTTTTCGAGCTTTGACACCGCGTAGGCCACGCCAAAGCCCAAACAACTTCCCACCAAAACATCTGATAAGTGATGCGCGTCGCGCTTAGTCCTCGACTTTCCTATGACTGCTGTAGCAGCTAGGCCTGCCGCCGACGCTAACAATAAAGGTCCAGAACTACGAGGTATTGAACCAGCCACTGCGGCTACTGCTGATGCATGTCCTGATGGCATAGAGTTAAATTTGTCTTTCAATGCGGGGCCTTTTATCTCAGGGCTGCTCTCTGCTCTTGGGCGCTTTCGTCCAATCAAACGTTTAAGCCCTGCATTAAATAATCCCGCCACTGAAGCTGATAACGTCGACTTTAAAAGAAAGCGCTGCACCTTTGGTGCATGCGTCATCTTAGATAGCGCGTAAGCAGAACCCGTAATGGCGACGACAGATGGAGGTGTTGTCGCCTTGCTCAAAGTGCTTGATGTTATAAAGTTCTCTTTATTTTGCGTTGTATTAGCGCTGGGCTTGTTCATTTTTCGCAGTGCTCGATACGCAAGTAGGCCTTTAATTCCTGTGGAAGCTAACATAAAAATCCCTCTTAGATAAAGTGATGGACTATTGAGGAAAGTTCTTGCCGTGTACAACATTGAAGCCACGTGGCCAAAACATGCTGTAAACGTAGAAAAAGAGCCGCACGTGCGGCCCTAACATCACTTAGTCATTACTCTTCAGAACTATCACTTGAGTTACTTTCAAACTTACTCTGATAACGCTTAAATTCCGTACGCGTAATTAATTCATCGTCATTTGCGTCAATATTATCAAAATCACGTGTTACACCACTTCGCGAGGCTTCAGCTTTAGTAAGCTTACCGTCGCTGTTAGCGTCCATCATCTCAAATTTACTGCGCGCAATGACCGCTTCATCTGCGATAACCGTATTATCGTGAACAACAGTATCTTCAGCGACTTTGTCAACGTTTGTCTTTTCTAAGTTTCCGTTAGCCTTCAACTCAGTCTTAGCTCGTAGTTCGTGAGTCAGCCTTTTGTCTTTCGTCGCGGCAACCACTTCATCGACATCAGTATCAACTTTAACTTCCGTTTCCATTGTACCTTCTGTACCCATACTCTCTTTCATCGATTTTACCGTTGCAAGCACGTCGTCATCGAAATGTTGAGGGTGCTTCGTTACATGAGCATTGAACTCTTTAATTGAAAGCTGCATGTCTGAATTGGTATCAATTTTGGAAAAGTGCGCATAAATCTCATCGTCGTCAGCTTCTTCTCGTGAAATATAGCCGTTGTCATCGTTATCCAAATCGGCAAATGTGGTGTCTATTTTTTCGATACCATTGCCGGCAAACGCGGCAGTAGAAAGTGCGGCGCTGATTAGTGTAGCAATTGTTAATTTTTTCATATCTAACTCCTTGGTTTTTCGGCCTCCATACTGCTTAAAAACGGAGGAGAGTATTCACATGGAGTTATTCACAGCATATGCCATTTCAATAAAATGTTTTTAGATCATTGGTTTATGTTTTTTGAAAGGTTGGGTGACGACAGGCGGAATTGTGAGATCTATAGAATTTTCTGAAAAAGTTACTCGCTATTTTTGACAAAAACGGAACACGTTAAGCGGAGAATGTTTTGAATGCGAGCAACAATCGACCTGCCGTTATTCAAGCAGCGAACTTTGTTAAGCATAAAGCCATTAGGTTTCGAATGAGTACTCAATGTTTATTGCGGTAAACGTTCAAATTTTGTAATGGTTTCTAAGCTTTCTTCCCACGCAGCTTTGCTTACGCCGAAGATATGTGCAGTAGGTTTAATCAGTAGTTTCGTATCCAGACACCCAGCGGGTACGGCTAGAATGTCACCGAGTTGAGTACACGGAAGGGCTGAACCACAAATTTTACAGAAACTTTTGCTATGACGCGTGTTCTCGAGCGTGAAGTTGACTACAGCGTCAACACCCGATGCCCAAGTTAATATAGCCGAACTTGAAAACAGGTTGGCTGCGAAGGCCGAACCTGTATCCTTTTGACAATGTTTGCAGTGGCACAGATAAAAACTGTCAAAATCACCCTCAATTTTAAAAGTTACCGACCCGCACAAACAAGACCCTTTGTAATTGTTCATCAAAACTCCTTTTTTGTGAAATACCACTATTTAAAGCACCAAGACTGCTACTGTTTAGCAAGCCAATCGTAAAAATGCGCCACGCCTGCTTCTAAAAACGGTTCTATGGGGCCGTGTTCTTCTTCGCCTGATAAATAAAGTGCTCGTCGACCTTTTTCTAGCAATAGGCAGGCTTTTTCATCTTCTACCGCTGTTTCCATATAGGCCGCTTTTTCCGCTGCAAAGTAGTCTGGCATATCTTTATAAAGTGCTTCGGGATAATAAAATTCAACGTGGTTTACACATGCGCCGGCACCTTTGGGATAAATCGTGCTGACGACAATAATATCTGGGTACCACTCAATCATAATATTAGGGTACAAAAAGCACCATATTGCGCCAAAGCGAGGAAGTGTTTGCCCAAACCGTGCTATTAATGCGTCTTGGAACTCTCTGTAACGCGGTGTTGTGCGCTTGGTAAGCTGGTCGCCTAGCCCAACTTTTTGAACTGAAAAATCATCGCCAAACGACCATTCTAAATCATCGGGTTTAACAAACTGGCGAAGCCCAGGGTGCATGGAGTACACGTGATAGTTCTCTAGATAGATTTCGATGAATGTCTTCCAGTTAAATTGATATTCCGTGGTTTCAGAACCGGCGTAAAAGTAATCGGTAAAGTCGATATAGTCCTCAAGCCCAAGGGCAGATAAGACCATATTAGGAGAGCGCCCTCGAAATAGAAGACCGTTCCACACTGACAGTGATTCCTTTTTCAACTGACCGCTAGGGGCATGCTTAAAGTGGGGCGCACCTTTAAGCTGGCCTGTATTGTCATAGCCCCAGCAGTGAAGTTTACAAACTATGCTGCGTGCCCGGCCTTGCCCTTCAAGAAGTTGAGCTTGTCGATGTAAGCAAACATTGGATATAAGTTCATAATTCTCACCTTGATTAAACAACGCATAACGGTCGCTAAAGTGAGGCAGTACTTGATAGCTAAACTTCTCTGGCACCATTAGGGAATGGCCCGCATAAGCAAGCCCTCGAGAGAATGCCTGCTCGACTTCCTGCCGGCTTTCATCAGCATCAAAGTAACTTTTTATAGAAGGATGGGTAACGATTTTCATAGTTTAAAACGGGTGCTAAAAACGCAGTGCGTTGAGTCGAAATAATATAGGCGCTATGTATCACTGAATTGCTTAAAAAAATAGCAATATTTTATTTAAAGCACTATTTTTTTTAAAATATCGGAGTAGAATCCGCGCACCTTAATTTCGAAGTGATTTTCATGGACATTGGCTTCCATCACCTTGAAGAAAAGCGTCTATTAACGCTTTCTTTTTATATTGCCGGCGCATTTGTCGTTATTGCGTTTGGTTTTGCCATTTTAACGAGCTCAGGCGCTATTTTATTTGATGCTGCTTACTCGTTAATTGCTTTTGTCATGTCAATGCTAACGCTTAAAGTGGCCAATTTGGTTCAACGTCCTGACGATGACCGGTTTCACTTTGGTTACACGGCAATTGAACCTACGCTAAACATGTTTAAGTCGCTTATTATCATTGCCACGTGTGTGTATGCGGTCGCGAGCTCTGTTCAGAGTTTATTAGCAGGTGGGCACGCAGCTGAGTATGGTATTGGTATGGTCTACGGTGTTGTGGCAACGGTTGGCTGTTTTAGTATCTCTCTGTACATGCGAGTAAAAGGTAAGCATTTACTGTCCGACTTAGTAAAAGTGGATTCTCACACTTGGATGATAGACGGCGTGCTAAGTGCATCCATCTTGTTCGCTTTTATTTTGGCCTACGCGTTAGAGTTGACGGAATATAGAACGCTGTCGCCGTACGTTGATCCTGTTTTATTGATTATTCTTGGTTCGGCAATGTTGCCGGTGCCTTTTAAGATTTTGCGTGAAAGCCTTAATGAAGTAATTAACAAAGCGCCGCCTGAAGCTATCTCGGCGGTAATCGAGAAAAAATTCAAAAAAACGTTGGCTGACGTACCGTATGAGCATGTGGAGGTGCGAATTAGTAAGCGGGGTAGGGATGTTTATCTGCTAGTCCATATTATTGTGGATGATGCATTCTCGTTTGCAACGATCAGTGAGTTAGATGAAATTCGACTGAAATGCGAAGCAGAGATGCGCGAGTGGGACCCAGCAATTATCATGGACATCTTGTTCATCAAAGATCCTGAACTAGCAGAGTAATGATATAGGGTGAATATGATATTTCTCGTATTCACCCCTTGCGTGGCTGGCAAAATTCTCCAAATTTTCCGATAATCAAGTCTTTAAGCTAAATGAAGATGTGATGGAAACGCGACTTCCGCTATATAAAAAGCTGCTGGTGATGTACAGAATAGAGCCGGGGTGTTTAGGGCCGCAAGGTACAGACTACGTCGAAGAGTTTTGTGTATTCGCTAAAAAGCGGCTAAAAGACAAACACGGTCATTGCTTACGATGGACGATTAAGCCGCGCTATGACAAAACACTACCTGAGTTGGAGTTTCAAATAAAAAACGGCGTGGTTTCGCGTGATAATGCCGCTAAGTACATGGATAGCTTCAACATTGATATTGACGCATTTGAAGAAGAGTTAGAAGAGTCGCTGGCAGATTTGGTTGACGCGTTTTTCGAACGATGAACCGGCCTTGCTCAAATTAACTTTCAGCGTTTTTACGGTAAGATCCAGGCTGGATTAGATTGTAATCAAGCCTACTTAATTAAACTTCTTCTCAGGTACGCTTGGAAATGTTTCAAAAAGCGGAGGAGAGAAAAAGTATCCTTGCTGTTTTACTATATTTAATTCCGCCAATGTATCTCGTTCAGCTTTGGTCTCTACACCTTCCGCAAGCACATCGATGTTTAGTGCTGAACAAAGCTCGGCAAGTGCCTTTACAATTAACGTTTTCCTATTGCTTGTGTCTATGCCACGAATTAGGCTCATATCGATCTTGATACTGTCTGGGGCGAGTTTAGCTAACCAGTCTAAATTGGCAAAGCCCGAGCCGAAGTCGTCAATAGCAACCTTAAAGCCGATTTCTTTATAATAATCGATAATATTTTGAAGGTGAGCAGTGTCAGCTATTTTTTCTCCTTCAACTACCTCAAACGTAATTTGCTCCCTTGGGAAGCCATATTTATCAGCTGCGGCGAGTGTGGTGCGAATGCAAATGTTAGGTTTATAAACAGCCCCGGGCATAAAATTTATACTTAGCCGCTCTTTAATCTTAGCTTCTGCGGCTAACGCAATGGCTTTAACTCTGCAAGACTGGTCAAATTTATAAACATTTTGAGCAGTGACCTGACTTATAACGGTGAGAGCAGGCTCATTATTTAGCCCTCTTACCAATCCTTCAAAACCAAACGTGCGTTTTTGTGACAGGTCAATAAGAGGCTGAAACGCCATGCTAAAGTCAAAATCAAGTGCTTCTCCGTTGAGGCAGCCTTCACACGATAGTTCTCTCGCTTCTTGCTCTTTGATGTATATGGGAAGTTCTGAGGCTGAAATACCGTTAAAATTCATGAGGCCAACTTGGTTAGGAATTAATAAAGTGTAACTTGACCTTAGAATGACCACACTTATTAAGTCAAGTGGCAAGGTAACTGTTTGATTCGACGTTGAGAATTCTCGGAGAGTAATTCTCGTTTGGGTAGCTGCAGCCTTACTGGCGATAAGTTCATTTCAGCGCTTATAAACCTTAGTAAGTAGACTGGAGTTGATTGCGTGGTAAGCGCAATTTAATACTTTCTTTTTGTAAAAAAGGGCATAAAAAAGCCTCAACGCATACGTCAAGGCTTCCATACTAATCGAACTATTGTATTAGTTTAAAGATTTCAGTTTCTGGTAACCTTCAGCTTCTAGCTCATCATTTACGCACTCTAATACAAATACGTCTTCCGACTTGCCTTTTGTGCCTTCTTCTTCAGCGATTTCTTTACAGAACTGGGTTAATTCCGCTACCAGCTCTGCAGGTGCTTCGTCTGATGCAGCTGCAATTACAGAGAACGCCATTGCGCTTAAACCTACTAAGCCTAAACCTATAAAGCGTAAACCTTTCATAATTACCTCATTTAATAGTTGAGTATAAACATTTACGAGCTGGATATTGCGCCTAAGTGTTAAGATTAAAAAGCTAATTTTTTTGTTCTAGAAGACAAATTCTTTTCATCAAAAATTTAACAATTGCTTTGACTCTAAAAGGCGTCAGGTAGCAAATGCTGACGCTAAAATGCAAACCTTTAATGGGCATTCCATAGGCTTTTTGGCATAATGCGCGGCCTAAAGTAGAAAAGTAATGACAGCGCTTAAACCATGCCCACAATAAATAACGTATTCTCTTCAGATGGCCTCCTTGCAGGTGCTATCAAGGGGTTTGTACCTCGCGAAGCTCAAACTGAAATGGCAAAGGCGGTTAAGCGCGCTATTGATACCACAGGTAGTTTAATAGTAGAGGCCGGTACGGGAACGGGAAAGACTTTCGCTTATCTCGCTCCGGCATTGTTGAGCGACGGAAAAGCCATTGTTTCTACAGGGACTAAAAACTTACAAGAGCAGCTATTTCACCGCGACTTACCGCTGGTAAAAAAGGCCTTAGGCAGCAAGCGAAAAACTGCACTGTTAAAAGGCCGTTCAAACTATCTTTGTCTACACCGTGTAGCGCAGCACAGCGGCAACTCTACGCTGGTTGAAAAAGAGGTATTGGGTCAGCTTTCAGAAGTGAAACGTTGGTCTAGTACTACGAAAACAGGTGATATGGGGGAGCTTAAAACTCTTCCCGAAGATGCCCGTGTTTTACCGCTGGTTACCTCTACAGTGGATAACTGCTTGGGCCGCGATTGCCCAGATTATGAAGATTGCTACTTGGTAAAAGCGCGCAGAAAGGCGCTGGATGCTGATATTATTGTGGTAAACCACCACCTTTTCTTTGCTGATATGGCACTGAAAGACACAGGGTTTGGCGAACTTATCCCAGAAGCTGATGCGATTATTTTTGATGAGGCTCATCAAATTCCCGATATTGCCAGCGATTACTTTGGCGAGTCACTTTCGACAAGACAAATTCACGATATTGCGAAAGATATCACGCTGTTGTTTAGAACAGTGCTAAAAGATGCTGGGCAGCTAGATAAAGCGGCTGACAAATGCAGGATGATTGCCTCTGACTTACGGTTATTATTCCCAGATACGGCTGAACGCGGCAACTGGGCTGAGGCGTTAGACCGTGACGACGTGCGCATGCAGGTGGGCAAGCTGTCCGAAGCGCTGGGTGTACTGCATGAAGTGTGTAAGCTACATATTGGCCGCGATAAAGATTTAGACAACATGTACGAACGTGTTGTGGCTGCAAGAGAGCAGTTAGATGCGTTAAGCGACAATAAGCAAGAAAATGTAAGTTTGTGGTATGAAACTACTCAGCGCCACCTCATTATGCATTTAACGCCCTTATCAATTGCCGCTAAATTCAGACGTTTCGTATCATCGCCACCGCGCGGGTGGATTTTTACCTCGGCAACCTTAATGGTAAACGGCGGTTTTGATCACTTTCAGCGCCGCATGGGCTTAGAAGACGCAGAAACGTTAGGATTAGATAGCCCGTTTAATTATCCTGAACAGGCTATGCTGTGCGTGCCCCGCTATTTACCAGAACCAAACAGCTACGCTATGCGCGAAACTTTGCTAGAAACAGCCAAACGGCTAATCAAAGCAAGTCGCGGGAGATGTTTCTTGTTGTTTACTAGTCACGCTATGCTTCGAGAAATTGCGCAGAAGCTAGAAGATGAGATAGATAATCCGCTACTGGTGCAAGGGACTACCACCAAGCAAGCATTGCTGGATGCGTACCTTGCAGATGAAAAAGCGGTATTAATGGGCACAGGCGCGTTTTGGGAAGGAGTAGACGTACGCGGCAACGACTTGGTTTGCGTGATGATTGATAAGCTGCCCTTTGCGTCACCTGATGACCCGCTGCTTCAAGCGCGTATGGAAGATGTAAAAAAACGTGGAGCAAACCCGTTTGGTGTTATTCAAATTCCCCAAGCTGTTATTACGTTAAAGCAGGGCGCGGGAAGACTCATCCGAGATCCTTCAGATAAAGGCGTGCTGGTTATATGTGACAATCGATTAGTGACGAAGCCTTACGCCAAAACCTTCGTCGGAAGCTTGCCAGATATGAAAAGAACAAGAAGCTTGGACGAAGTGGAAAAATTTTTAGCCGGCATTGATGAAGCCTAAGTTAAAGCACTGAAAAAGCGGTTAACGTGTATTACGCCATTAGCCCCGTTTTCAGCTTATATGAAATAAGAGATAAACATGAACATTTTAGCTATAGACACCGCAACCGAAGCTTGTTCGGTTGCGCTTCAATTCAAAGACACCGTCATAACGCGTTTCGAGATATGCCCTCAGCAGCATAGTCAGCGACTTCTTCCTATGGTCGATGAGGTGTTAAAAGAAGCAAAGGTTTCGCTGGGCGACCTAGATTTACTGGCTTTTGGTCGAGGGCCAGGCAGCTTTACCGGTGTTCGCATAGCAACGGGAATGATTCAAGGTTTAGCGTTAGGAACAGGCTTAAAGGTAGCGGGCGTGAGTACGCTTGAAGCTATGGCGTTTGAAGTAGCGTCTAAAACTCAGCACAAAGATGCATTGGTCGCCGTTGCATCGGATGCGCGTATGGGTGAAGTGTATTTCGCGGTTTACTCTCAGTCGCAAAATGGGCTTGTACTTTGCACTGAAGAGCAAGTTTGTCCGCCCGAATTGGCTATTGAACAGCTAAAATTACTTAGAAAAGAAAACGGCGCGACTGTAATTGCAGCTGGCACCGGCTGGTCTGCCTACGAGGAGCTTGATAACTGGAAGTCTGAAGTATGTGGTGAGGTAGCGTCTGACATCACACTTCCAAACGCGCAATACATGCTTAAACTTGCAACAGATGCACATAGTAAAGGCGAAGTATCTGATGCTGTGAATGTAGAACCTGTATATCTGCGCGATAAAGTTACGTGGAAAAAATTACCAGGCAGAGAGTAACGACACGCTGCCAAATATTGGGCGCCCATTACTAACAATAAATAAATCGAGCAACGGGAAAAGAGGAGCGAGTCTTAAGGTTAAAGCTCGCTTCCCAATGGTATGATTCTTGCCTCAGTTAACTCTGTATGATTATCAATAATAATTTCGCCGTACCGTCTTCCGAACCTTCGCAAGGCCGTGTCGCTAAAATTAACAAAGACCCTGAACAGCAAAGTAAAGGGCAAAGCGAATCGTCTGCTAGGGCGATTGTTGTTGCGCCCGACGAACAGGGAACGGATAACGCCAAAGCGTACCAACAATTCATTCGCGAAGATGGCAACACGTATTCTCAAAATGCCATAGCGTCATACACAAGCTTTGAAAAGCAGCAGCAACGCGAGTCTATTCAATCTATGTTCGGCGTGGACATCTACGCGTAGTTCAATTCCAAGCACCATAATTCACACCGTAGATAAATTTAACAAATTGTTAAAACCCGCTGTTTATTTGAACAAAAGCCTACCGTACATACTCTACAAATTGTTGGTTGGGATGATCTATCTCATTTAAGCGACATAGTGTTTGAACGGCAGTGGTTGTCCATTCGTATAAATGCTAATGTTTGGTTGTTGGTATTCGGTTTTTCTTTTTCTCATAAAGAGATACATGAAAGTAGAGGCGGGTTGTAATCGAAATTTCACTGTATTTTTTAAACAACCCAGTGCTTGTAGACTGACTTTTATTCAAACGCAGCATTTTCTAGGATTTATAGGAGCTCGTCGATGTCTCGGTATTTAGTTTTACTTACAGTCTTTTTATTTGCGGGCTGCACAATAGTCCCAGATAGCATAGAAGTGCCTGAAGGAACGCAGCTAGTTAGCTATTCGAAAGCGGTTACGTCGGGGGCGAACGCGCAAGGCCAAAAGGCCAGATGGGGAGGAATGATTGTTGGTGTTGAAAATAAGCCCAACAAAACGTTCATTGAACTCGCTCATTTTCCGCTAAATCATTATGGCAAGCCTTCAACAAATGGAGAGACGTCGGGTCGATTCAAAGTACAAATTGATGGCTTCGTCGACCCAATTGTTTTTGAAGAAGGGCGTGCGGCAACGTTTCTAGGTACAGTTACCGCTCCAACTGCGGGCATGGTGGGTGAGCAGCCCTACATTTATCCGACGATCATTGCCGATGACTACCACATGTGGAGGAAGCAAGAGGTTTATGATGTAAATACTTACTTCTTCAATTACCACACAGGTTGGTATTCACCCTTTTATCGCTTCAATGGCCCTTGGATGTATCCGCATTTTAATCGAACGCGCGTAATTCGTTACGAAAATGCGCCGAGCAAGGCCACGCTTCCTTCTAAATCTAAGTCTACACGAAGCAAGACAAAAGCAACGATACAGCCCGCAAGGCAGGATAAAGCGAAGTAAAAATCTCATCATGGAGGCGGCAAAATATTGCCGCCTTTTTTTATTTTTAGGACGGTCATGGAAAGCGCGCGGCGATTTATTGCCGCAAAGGATGAAAGATGATTGAAACAGAATTTAACATTGGGGCATTACATTTAGCTGCGTTAGATAATCAAGGTGCCGGCAAAGTCGTACTTGGTTTACACGGCTACTTGGATAACGCAGAGAGCTTACGGCTGTTAGCACCCTACCTACAAACTCACCGCTTTATTGCGCTAGACCTAGCTGGTCATGGTCGTTCTGGTCACCGTGCACTAGGCGCACATTACAATCAAGCTGATTACCTGCAAGACCTTTATGCGCTAATAGAATCTCAAGAGTGGGAAGAAGTCATTTTATTAGGACACTCTCTCGGCGGAATACTAGCGAGCCTTTTCGCCGCACTTTTTCCGGAAAAAGTCACTGCTGTAATAAGTATTGATGCTTGTGGGCCGCTTACCGAAACTGAAGAAACAACCGCAGCACAAATGCGTGACGCAATAATGAGTCGTCACGCGAAGTCGCGAAATAAACTGCGAATCGTTGATTTAGACGACGCAGTTAAAGCCAGGTGCAAGGTATCAGATATTCCTGCCGAACACGCGCGTTCTATTTTATCGAGAAATTTGACCCAAGATGCAGGGGGACATTGCTTCTGGTCGAGCGACCCGAAGCTTCGTACAAAATCTACACTAAGACTCACAGAAAAGCAGGCAGAATCGCTAATGCGTGCTATTGTATGCCCAATTCTTTTTATTGGTGCATCTAACAGTTTTAAAAACCTTGAGACTGTTTTCCCCAATCGCAAGGGGTGGTTTTTAAATGCGCAATACGAACAATTAGTAGGCGGCCACCATATTCACATGGAAAATACTGACGATGTAGGGGTATTAATTCGTCATTTTGTTGAGCAATTGTAAATTGTGCCGTTTATTTTTTTTTACACATCCTATACTATTCGCAAGTTATCAGACCAGTTATATAAGTGCAGCTCTCCATGCGCTTATAAAATAGTATAAGAATAAAGTAGAGGAGGTTTTGGTGGAAAAAACCTGGCTTAAGCATTACGACCCTCGCGTTTCCGCAGAAATTGATGCCGATCGTTACGCATCTGTAGTAGACATTTTC
>VMHT01108217.1_pt1 | contig 21480 bp, 19 predicted proteins | sample 4693611 | NCBI WGS metagenome assembly VMHT01 (sample SAMN12280063, study PRJNA550983) | marine metagenome | isolation source: seawater sampled from same location over 5 years 0.02-0.2 micron viral filtrate | place: USA: collected off the coast of southern California halfway between the port... ...
CTTGATGTCAATGAAGCCGCCAGATACGCCGCCAACCTCGATAGAACCATACGCATTAGAGTTTTGGATGGTTAGGTTGTTGTCAGCCGTGATCGTGCCTGTAACGTCTATGGCGTGGCTGAAGTCGAACGTGTCGTTGCTGCCGTCCCATAGGATAGTTGCATCAGTACCCGCGCCTACAGCATCCTCAATTGTAATCCCGGCACCGTTGGCTGACGTTGTATCGCCGCCATAGTTCAGCGTAATGTTCTTGTCTTTAACATCAAGCGTCTCAGTGTTGATCGTGGTAGTCGTGCCGTTTACAGTCAGATCGCCTGCAATAACTGCGTTAGTGCTAACGGTTAAATCACCAGAAATCGTGGCGTCATTGCTTACTGTTAAGTCGTTAGTAATAGTTGCGTTGGTGCTAACCGTGAGATCGCCAGCCACAGTCGCATCGGTGCTAACCGTGAGATCGCCGGTAACAGTAGCGTCCGTTGTAACGCTTAGAGAGCCGCCAACCGTTAAGTCGCCAGAGGTAGACACGCCAGCAACATTGATGTCGCCAGAAAGATAAAGATCGCGGAACTTGTTGGTGGCCGTACCGATATCATAAGTTGCGCCAGTAGCCACTGTAATGTGGCCATCAACACCTAACGCACCAGTAGCGTCGAGCGTAATCCCGGAAGTATCAAATGGCGTAGAGATTCCAACCAGCAAATCTCCATCCGCATTGATGCGGATCTTCTCATTTGTAGCTGAGGTCAGAAATGTAAACTGCGCCGTACTTCTGTGATCAATAAAATCCATATCGTTACCTTATGACCAATTGACTGTTAGCTTGCTGTTTAAGCCTTCCATTACGTTTGTAACGCCACTAGCCAATGTTACGTAAGTGCCGCCGCTTGTGCCTGTCTTTATCAAGCAACTGTTACCAGTAATAACGCCAGAAAGAATATTGCTTGTTGTATCTGGGTTTACCCAAATGCACGGCTCCCCAGTGTCGGTTTTTGCTGTGTTACCGACAATTTGAAAGTGCTGTACGTCTTCGACAGCAATACGGCGTTCGGTGTTATTACCATTAATGATTACGTTGTTAGTACCGTCTACCCTAGTGACGCCTTCAATTAAGGCGTTGCCTTGTATTTTGACAGAAGATGGTCCTGTTACATTAGCATTAGCAAAAGCAACTACCCCGCCGATATGTGCATTGTCACTAACTACAATCTTAGCTGTAGCTCCTTGAGACAAAGAGGTTACGTAGTCTATGTACTTGTTGCCCACTACATTGAAGCTTTCTGTAAGCGTAGTAGTGTTTGTTATGTTTCCACCAATGTATGAGTTAACAATATTAACGTTGTGTGTTTCATCGGGAATAAACAATCTAGCAGTACCTGTTCCTGTACCTGCGCCAGTTGCGATAAAGACTGTTCCAACATTACTATCGGCCGCACCAATAGCTGTAAAGTCTGTAGTGCCTGTGGTAACTATCTTATAAGTATTGGTAGCACGTATATTTTCTGCGGTTCTAATTTCACCTTGTGCGTTGGCTGCTCTAAAAGGAAGAACATCACCAGTTAAGTACACATCATCAATTGTTAAGTTATGCGGATTGTCAACCTTAATGCCACCACTAGCTAAGAAACCATGAGCTAAACGCACGTCTTGTTGTATTTGAGAGCCGGGTATTAACAAAAAGCTAATTGCGTCTGCAAGGTTTCGACAAGTACCTTCTACATGAAAGTTTGTAATAGAACATAGCGTGTCGTGCTTACAAGAGCCTCGTATAAACTTATTTACATAAGCAGTGGAAGCGTCTGACTTTAGGAACACATTGTTGAAAAAGGCTTTGTTACCGTCTCTGAGGTAAATTTGAACAAGACAGTTATCGAGACCTCTAGGATCTTCAGGTGTGTCTTCAAGTGTGTCTCTGGCTGCCCTAGCAATAATGTCTACAGTCAAATTGTTTACGTTAGATTGTTCGCAAGCCTCTATCCAGAACGCGCCTGAAGGGTTGTTGGAAAACGATCTATCAGAATCGTTAATAATGTTAATGTTGCTTGCAATGAATTTCTGATTGCGATCGCCAAGCACCCCGGTTGACGCATAGTTTTTTACGGAAGCGTTGTTAATGCTGTAGTTAGCGCCGATGGCTGCAAAGTTGTATGAGGTATGCGGAGCGTAGTCAGTGTTAGAGAAATTCTTAGTCACACCATCTACAAGGAACGTATCCGGCAACAAGCCAATGTCTTCTGCGTATACGTCTGATACAAGGGTGGTTCCCTCTTGATATGTAATAACATCATTCTCATCAAAGTATGCTTGATAAGTGATAAAGCTTTGGAAAGACATATTCCTAAAGACACAGCCCTCAATGACTGTTGTCCCAAAGCTATTGACGCGAACGCCAGCAATGCCATGATAGTTTTCAAAAAGGCAGTTAGTCACATGCACGGTTGTGTCTGAGTTATACGATTCGACTTTTAAAAACGCGCCAAGTGTTGGCGCAATACTGTCATAGCCAAACAATGGGTAGTCTATGTCTGTCCACGGCTCACTGCCTGTTTTGTATGTTCCTCTGCCACCATCAACAAAAACATTCTCGAATGCCACAGTCATTTTGTTTGTGTTAGTTGTTCGCTTACACTCAAAACGCCCTGTGCTTGAGTAGGTTGTTTGTATGACAAACTTAAAGTTTCTTAAACGTAGAAACTCACCTGTCGCATTAATTGTGCCAGTAATCTTGTAAGTCTTGTTTCCGCCGTCTAGCCATGCGCCTGTAGTCGTAACGTAGTTGACGGCGTTCCGTAGCTTTACAGTGTCGTCCGCATCCCCATCGCCAACCGTACCGAAGTCATCTGCGCTAATAGTCTCGCGGAGCTTATCCTCTACGGTCGTGTCTACTGCGCCAGTGCCGCCGGGCGTATAGGTAACCAGGGCTGAGTCTGTAATGCCGGGAGGTACAGTCGTTGTTGCTGTTACTGCGCCGGTAGGGCTGAATGATAGGTACTTGTTTGCTCTCGTAGCAGCGTCAGGCAGCTCCATTGAGATCGTTGTGGAGTCTGTAATCGGCCTACGAACAGACTGGTCAAACGACCGATTGGTCTGCTCACCTGCCAGCCAAAGGTTATCAAAGTCAGAGTTAACATCGGATGCTAGAAAGTCACCTGAGTTGGTGTAGTTTTGGTTGCGCTCATACGGCATGTCCCTGTAAAGGGTCATAATATCGTTCAGGGTAGCGCCTGCGGTTAAAGTGATAGTCCCGCCGCTCTCATCGCCAACGCCCGCTACAGAGTAATCTGTGCCCTCTGAGAGGGCAATTCCGTTTTGCAGTACAACGAGATCGTCTTTGTCTACTATCTCAAACGTATAGGAGAAGATCGTCTGACCAGCAGTCGCGCTATATTGGTTACGGCTCGTGTTGTCTGCTACTGTCATTAGTAACCCATCCTTTTCGCGGCTTCTTCGTACGCCTGCATTTCGATAGCGTTTTTCAACTCAACGTCCTCTTCAATCAATTGAGCCCTGGCAGCCGCAGCTGAATCGCTAAATGTTGCTCTTATCCACTGTTGCTTGCTTTCCGTATCGAGCATTTGATAACCAGTGCTATTAAAAATATCTCTTAATTGATCTTTGATGGGCGGCACAATGCCATCTTTTCCGCTCATCAATTGTATATAACGATCGTACTGATATACATCTAATTCAACGCCGTCGATGCTTTTGCGAGGCATTGGAATGCCAACCTGCTGTGCAACAATTTCATCAACTACTGCATCTTCTTTTAGTTCAGAAGTATAAATACCGGCCATGTTATCTAGGCCAAACCCGCCGGACAAAACTACTGGCTCACCAAATACATTCCTGCGCGGTGGCAACTCATCACTGTAACCAGGGAGTCGCGCTTTAATGCCATCAACAAAACTAAACGCTGATCGCACTGTAGGGTCTTGAATGCGCTCGAATGTTCTAAATGCAGACGTAAATGGCACCAGCGATGTGCCCATCCGAGATAGGTAATTCATAGCTCGAATATTGTCTTTGTCTCGACCGCTCAGAGTGCCCGACAAGACATCAAAAAATTCTGTTAGTCCGCTAAGATAAGTTTTACTAGATAGATTTGAAGCGGCCGCGATAGTTCCAGCAACGCCAATCTCAAAAGCATCAGGCTCATCAAGCTGCCCAATAATCTCAGTCATGTCGGCTGCCAAACCAATTATTGAGCCAACTGGGTCAAGCCTGTTGTAAGCATAATATTTTCCGTTAATAAGAATGGAATAAGGCTGCCATCCCTTCTCTCTGAGAATAGCCTGCATCCGATAATCAGTAGGACCGCCGCCAGTAATCTGACCGCCCAATGTTAGATCAGCCGCAGCTCCCATAATGAATGAACCAGTAGTAAGCTTTGCCAATGCCAAGTCGCGCCTAGCTCCGCCAGCAGCAATATCAGCACGAACCGCTCTTGATGCTAGCGCCATTGGAGTGCGCTCTAAAGTAAATGACGCAATGTTTGTGGGCGTTCTAACAAATGGAATAATGACTTTGCCAAATACTCTTAAAAGTGGCGCATCGCTGCGACGAAGCCTTTCGGCCATCTGCCCTGCTGCCCCGAGGGTGCCAATCTTTGTTTCTTGCAAAGAGTTTGTAAATGTTTGATACCTCATAGCATCAATTGCGGCGCGCTTTATATTTTCTGGTGGGTTCTCCAGCACTTCATAAACTCGAGCCGCGGCGCGCTCATCAGTTAGACCTTCGTTAAATGCTGTGCGATATGCTTGGGCTTGTAGCTCCATACGATAGCCAACTGACTTAAAGAATTCATCAGATGCTGTAAGCAAGTTGCCAGGTATACGAATAACATTTCCTAAGTAATCCGCAAACCTTCCAGCGTTACCAGACGCATTTAAGTTTTCTGCTGATATTGCTCGATGTTGTTCGCCAGCTTCTAACTTATTTAATTGATCAGAAGGCTCGCCGGTTTTTAATGCCTGCCAAGCCAAACGCATGCCATCTTTTGCGCCTTCTATCATGCCTTTTAGTTGCGCTGTTGCTTCATCTGGGGCAACAGAATTTCCTAAAACAGATGCAACTTTACGCTCGCTTACAGTTAACGCGGCAGTCATTACGTTAGAAATGACGTTCACACTATGCGTAGTCGGGCCAGATAAAAGTCCGTTAATCCATACCTCATATAACTTATCAAAGGTCGTAGCTTTGTTTGCCTCTTTGACAACTTTGCCGACCTGGTTCACGTCTTTCAGCTCTGCAATCATTGCCGCCATGTTGCGAGACAGGCCTTCACCGCCCGTAGTTTCAAGTGCCTCTTTAATCAGTCGCTCTTGTTCCTTGGCAGACTTGGCTGCAATGTTGAACTGCTGCAATGCACGGCCAGCTTCCGCAGCCATTCCCGAGACTTGGGCCTGTATTGCTCGGTGTTGAGTCATGGCTCGTCTAAATAGTATGAGATCCATCTCGCTACCATTTTTTGCAGCTTGCGCCATGTTAATAAGGTTTTCGCCAGATGCGGTTAGGATCTTACGAGACGCTAGTATCTCTTCTGCCCTTGGTAAATCTCCTGCACGACGCGCCAACAACTTTTCAACAGTCATGCCAACGTCACCGGCAAGTGCTTCAAGCTCTTCGTTAGAAATCTGTTGCCGACGTGCCTCGTTAATCGGCGTTGCATCTGCAATAGCAACCTCATCAATTAACGTTTTGACATCTTCAGTTGTATTTAAGTTGCCTAGATTTATGTTACGCGCTGCGCCAGGTTCCGCTTTTGTTGCCCCTGGCTTCGCATCGGGCACTACGATCTCAGCTTGAGCCGCATCTAACGCCTCACTAAATGGCAGGAACTCCTGACCTTCAGCCATCTCTGCTGGCTCTACTACCCGAGGTGCATCAGGACCGCCCTTGAGATTTTTCATGGCGTCATCGATAAACTCTTCAGGGGTTTTGCCTTCTGCTTGTGCAACTTCGCGAACTTGTTTTGCTTTCTTCATGCCACGAGCAAAGCCCATGATTAGCTCAACAGCACCCCCGAGAAACAAACCTTCTACGGCATTTTTAAATCGTCCCTCAAGAGCGCTGTCATCTTCCCCCGCAGCTAGATATTCAGAAAAGGGAGTCGCCAATGGCGTCCCTTGTATAATGTTTGAGAAGCGATCTTCTTGCGGATCAAACACAAAGAAGTCAGCAGCTGCACCGCCAGCCATGCCAGCGCTAATATTGCCCATTCCAGCGGCTTTAAATGCGCGAGTAGCTGGCAAAAACCCAGTTAGGAACTGCGACATGTTGCGCACAAACTCACCGGTTACAGTTTCTGGGCGCGTCTCAAGCTGTAAATATTCAGGGTCTTGGCCGCTAATAGTTCCCAGCGGTATAACAGATTCCATTGCCTTGGCTGCTTCTGCCGTAGCGTCTAGAAATCCGCCAGCAACTGCGCGCGGACCTTCCACAAATACGCCACGAAGCACGTCGCCAGCTGCAGCACCGGCAGCACTTACTGCTGGAACCGCTATATCTTGAAATGCCTGTGGGATATCGTAGTAAGGACTAAATTGAGGGCGGTCACCCTCCTGAGAAATCCTTGCCGCAGTGTCGGGAGTCTCTGTTTTAAAGGTCATTCCCTGCGTGTAAAAGTCAATGCTCTCAGCTTCAGCGCGATCGCGTTCTTCTAAATACTTGCCATCAACATCGTCATCATAAAACACGGGCGTTGGATCGATATCTTGCAAATCAAGCTGAATGTTTTGCGCATCCATTACCATGCCTGTAGGCATGCCTCCAGTAGCCTGTACGGCCTGTTGCAAGCGGACGTAGGTAGTTATGGCCTGAGCCTCTTCATCCGTTAGATCGCGTTCTGTGCCCGCGTAGACGGCATCTACAGCGGCAGCCTGTGCTTCACCTGGATCAAGCAAGAAAAGTGCAGCCGTTGGCAAACCAATCGCCTTGATTGCATCGCTATTATCCATGCCAGGATTGTTTCGCAGCCAAGTCGATACGCGGTCTACCCATTGCGCGTCGGCAATCTGAAATAAGTCTTTACGTTTGGAAATGGCGTCTACTTTCTCTGCATTGTTTAGGGGGCGAGGCTTTGCTCCTTTCGCAAGTGCTTTCTTACTTGGCTTTGTTAATTCAGTGCCAAGCTTTCGCCACGCTTCAGGGAATAATATTTCTGCCGGTATTGAGCGCTCGAAGCCACCTTTGTAAGTGCCACCGATTCCGGTGTTATAGGATGGATGCGAGTCAATGCGAGTCAGCCCGTAGTCGTAACCAACCTCGCCGATAGAGTAACCTGCATCACCAAGTTGAGCGCCCAATAAATCAGGCTCCGTAAACGCACGAAGCAATCGATCATTCGATGCAAATCCTGCTTCTCTATATTCCGCTTTGTTAATCTTTTTAACAAATGAAGATCGCAGTTTACCAGCACCTTTCATTGGATACTTGCCAACACCTAAGAGCTGCGACCTGGCGTCTGGACTACGAATGCCAACCCAATCTTCACGCGACGCGCGCATGTCTGCATCAAACTTATCTAGTGCTGATTGTGAAATCTTTTTGTTGCTCATAGTGCGTTGCAACAATGCATCGGCAAACGCCTGGTTGAAGTAGTTGCCTTCCTTCCCCATCGCTACATATACAGCATTGACCGGCATATCCTTTGCCGCTTGCAGTGCCTCCGCTTTGTTTTGGAAAGGTGTCGCAGCATCTTGCATTGATGCCCAATACATACGGTTTGCAAGGTTGTCAGCTTGCGCACCAAACTTGGGGCCGCCAAAAGTTGTTACGGGCTCATCAAGTTTGACGCCTTCAAACTCTTCTAGTGTTGATCGCGTTTTGGTTGTGTCGCCTTTATGAGCCATGATGACCGAGTCTTCCAAGTCTTCTGGTCTAACTATGGGTCTACCAGCAACATCAGCGTCTTTAACTTTGAGCTGACCTTCTGTGCGCATACGCTCACTTTCAGCAAACGCTTCGTCTTTCTCCAGTGCTTTACGATAACGAGTAGTCGCAGACTTAATGTTTCGCGGGTTAGCCTCAGTGTTTTGCCCTAGATAGCCAGCCTCTCTTAGACCTTCAGGCGTTTCTGAAACACGCTTTACAATGGCTTCGATTAGCTCAGTGCCTGGTCTAGCCATTATTGTTCTCCTCAGTCAATCGCTCAAATCGTGCTTTACTTTGCTTTTCTGCCGTTAACTTTTCAAATGCGCGCAGTCTGCCCAAATAACCACCTTGCCCTTTATCGTCTGGTGGGCCTTGTAATTTAAGTAAAGTATCTTTAGCTAGCTTGCCTAATGGGGTTTCAAAGTAAATAGTTTTCGCTTCCTCTACAGTGCGACCTCGCTTGGCATCGATAATTTTTTGGATGGCTGCTTCCATATCTGTGTTTTGTTGCTCAATAGCTAAAGTAACGTCTGCTGCACTTCCATATCCCTCAATATCTGAAAGATCAAACAAATCTGTAGCAACTTCGTACGGATCTTCTCCGGCCAAAACCCGAGCATCGAATTGCAGCATCGCCCTACTTGCTAATTCTTTTGTGCCCTTGCCAGTGAACTTACCCGTGAATTGGTTTACCTGCCCCATGTTTTCAGACAAGAACTTTCTAGCTGATTTGCTTTGCTCTGTTGATAATGGGCCAGAATTTTGAACCGCATTTAAAAGACGTAAAGCTGTGGCGTCAGTAAGATTTATTCGGCGATTGTTGATGATTTCCTGTTGCGCTCCATACGGATCGGTAGCCATCAAGCTTTGAATTTGGAAAATAGTGTCCCAGTTATCAACGCCAGCGCCTGTTCTTTGCAACTGGTTATTTAGCTTGTCAAACTGCGACTCACTAATGAATCGGGTTTGATATGAAGTCAGAACAGTTGATGCATCTGCTGCTCCTAAAATTATTTGTGCCGACAAATCTCCGTAGGTTTTTTCTTGTACTAATTCACGGTTGTAATCTAACTGGGCTTGCATCTGGTTGTTGTTTGTCAGTGCCGCGCTTAAATCCGACCTGGCTGTTTGTACCAAGGCATCTCGCTCAACTGGAGTAAGATCCGCAAACTCAGGCGATGTGGCAAGAGAGCCAACGTAAGCAATGCCATTTGTAAACGCATTAGGCTCATCAGAATTTAAAAGATTACTTAAAGTTGCTCGAGCTGTTCCAACTCGCAATTTAAAAGTATTTTCTCTTTTGTTTTGTTCGCCTTGAGCGGGAGTAATTGCCCTTGCTGAGACGCGGTCGTCGATGATTTGATTTGCATTTTCAATAGATTGTATCGCCTGGAGTACCTGTCCGTCTTCAATTGCACTTAGCGCATTATTTACCGCGTCATTTGACGATAAGACAAGCTGTTCGTCTGCTTCCTGTAAATGCCGCGTCTTTTGTGCTGCCAATACCCGAGACCGCTGTGCGCCAATAAGCGAATCCATTGTGATTTGCATTGCTGGTCGATACTCTTCGGGCAATCCTTCAAGCACACCATTACGCAATCCAGTGACTTTGGTATTGAAGGTTTGATAATCGTCAGGAAACTCAACTGCTAATGTGTTGATCTTCTCTCTTACCTGCGTCTCAGCACCGGCCAAGTACGCCTTCTTCAGCGTATCGTTATAAGTCTGGTCGTATACATTGATAGCGCTAAACGCACGGTCCTGCTGCTCTGGAGCAATGCCTGTTTCGAGTGCCTCAGCCGCAGCGACCTCAGCAGATTCTGCTGCTTTCTTTTTCTGCTGCTGAGTAACTAATGCAACGCCTATATCAGCAACGTCTTGTATTACACCCGCAACAGCCTGTACGCGCTGTACAGACAGATCGTCGATATTCGCAGGTCTAATCCTGCCGTAATAGTTGATGCGCTTCTGAGTCATTCACCTTCACCTTTAAGCGACATATACTTAATTGGAGCTTGCAATAATGTGCTCGCTATCTGCGCATCTCTAATAGCACCGACGTTCTTAGACTTTCGTTGGAGCGCAGCTTCTCGCAACTTAAACGACAAATCCTCTTGCCCTTCAGCAAGGGATGCCTTCCGTGCACTCGCTAGGCTTAAAGAAGCGAAGCTTGTAGCATCTACGCCAGATTGAGCCATGCTCACATTGTTTGCTGCCAGTGCCTCGTTTAACTGCTCACGACGTGCAAGCTCCTCAGACTTTGCGGCCAACTCTTCCTGTTTCATTTGGTCTTGTATCTGCGCTTGTTGCGCTTTTGCTGTCATCGTCTGGCCATAAATACTTGCACCCGTTGACACAGCAATTGCCGTAATAACCCAACTCATTGTTCAGTCTCCAATATCTGCTCGGCAATCTTCTCTGGATTGATTTCATCGGTTGGATGGTAAGTCGTCCATACCGTATCTGTTACTGCGTAGATAACTCGCTTCATGCCGGGCCTAGTTTGTCCTGTGTACGGCGCAACGATGCGTTCCTTGCCCTCATGCGTCACTGCGTAGCACTCGCCTTGTGAGACTGTAAATATGTGGTTGGTCTTGTGCAGTGCGCCAACCAAGCATACGCCCGCAGGAATGAATAACTCTCGCGCATACAGACCGTCAGCAAAGTGATCCGTCACAATTGTCTCGGCTTGAGGCATTTGAAGCATCAAGTCCTGCGCTTTGACAATTCCATCCTGTAGGGCAAGGTTCATTAGTTACCCTCGATCTCGTATTCAATCATCTGTATGTGCATGGGAGTAGGATCTGGGCACGTAATCGTCGGCACAATATCTCTACCCCATCCGTTAATATCGTAAACATCGTCTATTATGCCACTAATGGGAACAATAGAATTGCTTGTGAGTGGCGATGTGTCGCCCGACGCGCCAAAAGCTCGGATAGGAACAGGCAGGTTGTCAATGTAGATGCCAGAAGACTCGTAGACACGTACGTTCATCCGTACGATTTTCTTCAATCGCATCTGGTTCTGGCCTGATCCGATGTTTGTATTCAGTGGCATGGGCTTAATAACGGGTATAAATCGACGCCCAACCTCATATTCAAGTGTTGGATAACCCGTGTTGTACGGTGCGGGCAGATTTATCTCGCCACCTGATACCGTTTGGTCGGCTAATACGAACCCGTCGTTTTCGCCGCTATCATCGCCACGGGTGACAATTGAGACAGTCTCGCCTTCGAGGTGTTCTAACCCGTCAATAGTCCCGCTTGTCGCAGTTTTACGAACACTGCTATCCAGTAATCGGGTGAAATCCCATTGCTCAATGGAAATATCGCCAGCACTTGGACCAAGGTTACGACCTACAACCATGAATAGCTTATCGGCTACGGTCGTGACGTTTGTTACTTCCGCATCATCCATCGTCCAGCTAGTGAAGCCGTTGATATCCTGACTTCTTAGCGTGTTCAAGATGGTTGCAGTGCCATCATCGTTAACAACAAACAGCCAGTTGGCGTCGTCACTAGCAGTGCCCGCCAATAAAGCCATGTCACGGGGCTGTTTAATCAGGTGGCTAGCAAGAACAGAGCGATCATCACTCGTGTATGCGTCCTCATTGAACGAGTACAGGAACGTCAGCAGCGCTTTACCGAAGCGATCAATGAATATGGTCGAGCCATCTACGTCTTTCACTTCGACATTGCTTGCCCCATGTGACGTTTGTGGCGTGATCTGGATATTGCTAGGGGTTACCGGCTTACTCGTTACAGCAAACTCTGCACCAGAGGTAAAAACCTGCAAGTTCCTGCCAGGATAAACGTCAATAATATCATTCAGTGTGCGAGAAGATATGGTTGCAAAAATCGCCTCATCGTCATCGCCGTCATCAATGTCAAAGTCGAAGAATAACCCCGTCTTGGACATAAAGATTGACTGTGGCTTGGATGACGTGCCGCCAATAACCAATCGGCCTTCATAAAAGCAAATAGTCTTGGGCCATCCACGGGTAGACGACCAAACATCCTCTTTACGTGGGGAGCCTGATTGCGTCTCGGTAAACTCGATCTCGTGGTCGGCAGAGCCTTCAGTTACATACGCAGAGAATAGCTCGAAATCCTTGGCTGATTCGCCGGATATCGTGATCGTGTACTCTCGGATTCCGGTTCTTTCTACGGCTACACCCGTCTCACCAAAGACCGGCATGTCTTGCAGGTTCTTCTGGATGTTGAAGACAGTTGCGGCTTGCTCATCGGAAGTCGAGTCACCCGCATAACTAATAGACTTGGAAAGAACGCCTTCAATATCTACTTCAAATCGGTCGCCACGCTTCCATTGCCCCGACCCGGTATGCCCTAAAGTCATCACCTGTATCTCGCTGGTAGGCGTTGGGCTTTGTGCGTCGTCGTAATCAAACTGAGGGACGTTAGAGAATGGGATCTCATCAAGCGACCAATCTGTATCCGTACCCAAGTTAACCAATCGGAGGGGCTGGAAGTTGCCCACGATCAGCATGACGTTCTCAACCGTCGCTGTTCGGATGCTATTAACGTTAACACCGCCAAATATGCCGCCGGGGTAGCCTTCCCAAATTGGCGTTATGTCGATGACTCGCTGAACAGGGTCGCCAGTTACCGCGTCAGTGCGATAAATGCGGATGTTCCCGGGCGTAAACTCAACCAAATAGTTGCGGTCAGCTTCAACTTCAAAGCTCTCTAGCTTGGTTCTGCTGTCTCGGTTGCCGCCGCTGTAGTAATAGTTAACACCGGACGCGCCGATATTACCCGCAAAGCTGTCACTGCCATCACGAATGATGCGCCAATCGGTAATCGCCGATGCAGGATCAACAGGGAATCGGAAGTTTTGAGGATTCGTGCCGATCAGTGGAATGGCTTGCTGGTCCACCCACGTTGTACCGCCATCGGTCGAATACTGAAACATCATGTCGCTAGTGGAACCGGCAGTCGTAAACATGTCGGTCACTTCAATAAATACAATATTGCCGAATGCTAGGCTTACATCGCAATCAACAAACACCCAGTCGGTTGTAGTGCCGGGCGGGGTTGTCGTCTGTGTGCTAGTGCTTCGGTTGTTGTCATTGAGACTTGCAACAGTGCCGCCATTCGGCATGGTCCCGGTCCATGAATCAACCACCAGTGTATCTACGCCTTGACCTACAAACGAAGTGCCCGGACGCCGACGCATTCCACCTTGAGGGACGATCACAACATTATCGGCAGTCTCTACCGCCTGATAATACTGGTTGATATCAATACGGCCTTTCAGAAGCGGGGATAGCTCTCCGCTAACGAAGCTCGATTGAATGAATCGAGTCTTGGCCATTAGTACCTCACATTAGCAAATGGGTTGCTCTTAATAGGCTGCTGAGGATGCTGCTGAGAGTCCGTGTAACGCGCCATACGGGACGCATTTACGTACGCTGCGGCCATCTCTTGCCTAGCTGTAGAGCTGTCTCTAATGCTTGCAGCGAAGTCCATAGCCAATGCGTATTCGATCATCTTTGCAAAGTATGGAGGCCACTCATCTTCTGGTGCGTTGTGCGTGTAATCAGCATACAGAGCGCCACTGGAGTTGCTGTACAGCTTATCGCCATACACTTTGTAGTGGTTGTCAGGAGAAACAGTGATAAGGAAGATCAAATCGGTTGGAAGCTGGTACATGCTTGCCCACTGATTTGTATCTACAGGCGGGTCAGCCAGCTTTGAAAGCTCTATTAACTTGCGTGAAAAGCCCCATCGGTACTTTGACAGCTCGTTTTGCACAATGCCGTCATACAAGTTGTTAGCAACCGTCTCTCGCCGTGATCCACCAGTAAGTGAATTAATCGGAGTATCCCCGATCAGAATAAGCGCGTTGCTAATTAAGTCGATTTTGCTCGCCATAACCCACCCGGAAATAGAATGGCCCCCGAAGGGGCCGGATAAGACTTATGCAGTCTTGTCGTACTGGACTTTAACCAAGCCACCTTCGTCACGTACAACAGAACCAGCCTTGAGCATACCGTTAGTAAGCCAAGAAGTTTTCTGTGGTACATAGTTGATCTCAGTCTTCATGTCGATACCGATGGCAAGGCCAACAGAAGGACGCTGGAAGAACCAAGAATCAACGACGTTAGAAGCCTCAGTAAGGCCGCCTTCCGCACGAGTCTCAAGGATGATGAACTGGAAGCCAACAAGAGTGTTGATCTCACCAGATACAAGAGCCTTGACTGCCTGATAGTCGCCTGAAGTTGCTTTCTCGTCGCTCAAAAGACCGCCAAGACCGCCAGCTTCAATAACAGCGAACAGCTCAGTGTTAGGTACGCCCTGATCACGAAGCTCAACTTGCGCTGAGTTTACCTTAGCGATAGTTAAGTTAGTGCCACCTGCTGCAACAGCAGTTGTCAGGGGAGTACATGCGTCCATCGCGTCGATGACAAGCTGATCACAACGACGACCCAAGGCACCAGCAATTGTAGTTGCCAGCTCTTGCTTCTCGTCAAAGTTTACGTCTTGTGCGTCGAAGATGTCGGTGTACTCAGGAGCGTTCCAGTTTGCGAGAGTCGCAGTCTTGAACGCGTGTCCTACGTCCATTGGATCAACATCAGCCGAGCTAGTCTTTTGATTAGCAAGGCCTTTGCCCATACGACGGAACTTGTAGGTGTCACCTACTACGTTGTTTCGGAGTGTGACAGCGTTTTTGAGCAAGCCAGCGTTCGCATAAGCGTGCTTCACCATGCTGTCAAATTCAGTTACCGCTACTGCGGAGAGATTAATTGACATGATTCAGTCTCCTCTATGTCAAATTGATAAAATGATTTAGAGGTTTTGGACTGAGTACCCGGCAGTCGGTCAGTCGTTCAACCTAAAACTACCGGGCCTTGTGAAAGGGGTATCCGATCTCACTATGATACCACAAGTTGTGTGTTAGCCAATAATACGTTCGTATGGCCTATCACCGCCATATTCTTCCATCATGCGCTTCACTTTACGCTCGTGATTAGGATCGACTGAGCGAAGCATTTGACCGCTTTCATGTTTCTTGTACATCTCAGCTTCAATGTCCTGCCACGTAATGCCACCCGGCTCAACATAGCCATCAATCGGTAACTTAGCTGGCGCAGTCGCTTTGATAAAAATTTCTGCTAACGTGATTGTGTCAGCCGTAGTCATCAAGTCTCGTGCTTCATTAAACACATCGGAGTCAAGGTTATTCCTCATAAACTGCTGAACAACTCTGACTCGGCCTTCTGCATTATCGCCTAGCTTTGCCATCTCGTTCTCAAAGCTTATTTCTTCGACAGCTTGTTCTTGTGCCGTCAACAGCTCCCAGGCTTTATGCATTGCATCCTGGCTCATGTTAGTTTCATTGCCAAACTGAACTAACTCGCCCCACAAGGCGTCATCCGTTTCGACGCCATCATAAGGCTGATACCCGTCTTTCGGCGCGCCAGTAAACCCACCAAATTTCTTTTCTAGCTCGGTGTATGCTTTGGCTTGCTCTGAGACTGACTTGTATTTGTCGGCTTTGTACCAATCTGGCTGGTCACCAACGCCTTTGACTCCTTCACTCAGAAAGTATTCGCCTTCACTTAACGTGGGTTCTGCGGCATCTACTAATGATGTCAGGGTATCGTTGCTTTCTACGGCCTGTTCTTCCATGGTCTTCTCCATTGAGTTAAAAATCGTGCTTACTGTCGCTCTGCTTGTTGGATGTAGTGGATAATCATGCGTATAACACCCGCCTCGCCATTGTGATACGCCGATTCATAGGCCACATTCTGGCTGGATAGAGATGTTGAATTATCGAATAAGAAACGCCGAGTAAGATCCTCCAATACCTTCTGCCCGTCTTCAGTGTTGAAGCAACGGGCATAGGCTTTGTTGAGTTGGATTATCTGCTCTTGTGCTTTGGCTTTTTGTTTTTTGGTTTCTGGGCTTATGCCGTCAATATTTTCCCAAGTCATTCAGCTTCCATCGGTTGTGGTTGTTCTTGCATCATCTGTGCTTGCGCGCCCGCCTGGATGATCTGTTGTTTTTCCATCTCAGATCGCACTAAATCAGAGGGCATTCCCGTCTTCTCTGCTGCCCATGTACCGAAGTCCTCGGTCTTATAGGCCATTTGCACTTGCTCTGGTCCAGAAGTGCTTAGTACAAACTGTACGGCCTGCTGAACAGATAACAGATCCTCTGCATCCTGTGCTCGTGCTAGTGGAGAAGTAAACTTAACTTTGACATCACGCCCATCTAGCTCGATAGGAACGATCAAGCCGCGTCGAGTTAGTATGGCAACGACACGCTTGAGTACTGGTATGAGTACCTCGGTCTGAAGTCGCCCAAATGCCGACCCAATCCGCTTTGCAAGCTCTCGGGATTCAATAGCAACCTCAGTGGCGCTACGAATAGGACCAGCAGGATCACGCAGATCGTTGAACAACGCCAGCTTAATAGCTGTTTGAAGCTCAACAATTTCAAATTGCGCCAGTGCAAGGTTCGATCCTGTGTCGAGACGTTGAATAGAAGGGTTGTTGCTGTTGTTTGACCCGACAGGAATTACAACGCCGGGAGCAATGACCATATTGTACGGGTTTGTCACACCGTCGTCAGTAGCTGTGTACATGCCTGCAAGGTCGATTGCGGCCTTCTGCAATACAAACTCTTTGGCTTTGTTCAGAGAGCGCACATCGGGCAGTGCTTGCATTGCTGGACCACGACCACGAACCTCACCGGCCACCTTCGTATAGCGACCAGTCACCCAAGGGCTAGACTCTCCGAAGTCTTCGGTCCATGAGAATCTCTCTTCATCCGCAACCCACAGACAACCATAATAACGCTTGGTCTTAGGATCAAAGACAACGCCTTCGCTGACCATAACCTCGCTGTTTGGGCTGTTCTCAATCATGTTCTGGATCTTCTGAGAAGGCTTGAAGCCCTGCCACATACGCTCTAGCAACCGGACCTTTACCTCAAACTTGCGCCAGTGCGTCTCAACAGTGCCGTATGGGCCCTCCTCAAACGCGATGCCCTTCTGCGGGATGGTGCTGAAGCAGATCGGGTTGGTCTCGTCGTCTGTTTCCTCGATCTTCATGGTGGCAGTGCCTACCAATAGATCAAGTGCGGCCTCATAGAACTGCGTGTGGAAGTTGGATCGGTTGATGTAGTCGAATACCAACTCGCATTGCTGATCTAGGTTGCCTCGGATGTCCTCTTCGGACACGTCGAACTGGCCTGACTCAACTAAACGGATGATCTCTTCTGTTGGCTGGAAGCTGGCCCAGCGTGACCAGATCGGAGCGATGTTTTCTTGTAGCTTGCTCGCACCCTGTTGGATGGATGTGAGAGCCGTCGAGTCGAAGATCTTGTCCATCTTCTTCTGGCCCCGGTCCTCTGTGTTGAACAGATTACGCTGAGGCAAGAAATACTCATAAACATCCTGCAATTGGTCGTGCCACATTGACTGATTGCTGAACGCTTTGGCTTCTCGTTCCTTTAGGTCTTGGATCGAGCCAAGATGCGGGGGCAAGCTCATAGGATCACCTATACAAGTTGTGATGGGGTGCCGTTATATGGCCCAGTGCGTGGAGAGCGGCCAATGCGTCGTGTAGCTGCTCCGCCAATTCCGCCCATGCCCAACATAGTGCGGGCTGGTGCGCCTCGTCCTGCGCCTCCTGCGGCCTCTGCACGGTTGCGAGGTACGCCGCCTAACAGTGACCTGGTTCCTAGTTTGCCGCGAGCTGCTGCACGGAATCGCTCTTCCTGCTCTTCAATCTCTTTATCGAGTGCAATAGTTTGACGACGCTCTACAGCGATTTGCTGTGCTGTGGGCTTAGGTGCCTTTGGTGATTTCATATCATCCCATCCTCAGTGAATCACGGGTTGTCTTCTTCCCGTTACGTGTGAAGTTCTCGCCGTCGTATCCAATGACATCCTCGGGCTTGCGCTTCTTACCATCCCGCACACCCAGCTCGCCAAGAAGACTTTTACCTCTACGCACTCGGTCGATCTTCCTAAACACTTTCCGGTGTGATTTGCCGATACCTCTTACGCTTTGCCTGAGCTTACCCGACACTTTGTTTCTCCAAATACCGATACAGTTGATAAGGTGTCCATATGAACGGCTTATTAATTCCCAACACCTGCTTTGTATATCCAACACAAGTGTTCAACATAAATAGCCCACGCTTGGGCCTAGTAACTTTGGATTTTATCAGAATGTCGTTCTGGACTACATCCTTAATATTCTCGACGATCATCAGCTCTATGCCTTCCGTTGACTTGCCCAGTGCAAGCCACTCGCCATCATTTGGAATCACGACGTAACAATGCCTTATCTTAGGGTGTAGCATCCACGACCACCAGTGGCCCTCATCAATTGAAAACGCCACGTATGCGATATCAGAAGACATTGATCTTCATCTCTGCCCGGCGCACTTGCCTGCTTTGTGTATGCAGGTTGGTTAGTGCCTGTCTGCCTTCACCTTCTCCCTGCAATGCGTACTCCAATGCCTCGACCGGGTGACTGTATTCATTCTTGTCTGGCTCATCTGTGTACTTCTCGCCTGATACCTGTATCCGTCGGTAACAGAAGCCGCCTTGCAACCCTTTGCGGATCATCTTCGCCTTCGGGCTGATTAGGAATCTAGGCTTGCCATCCATGCACAGCTCTTTCATGGGCATCTCTAGCGCGGCACGTCGTAGTGAAGGATCGTTCGACAATGTTGGAGTGCAAGGTATCCCGGCAGCTCGCATGATCTTGAATGGTGTATCGGCATTCGCTTGGTTCTTGTTATCGCCCGATGGATCACCCCAGCCCCGAAACCTGCATTGCGGATAGTTCGCATCAATGTATCGCTTGAGGCTAGGCGCAAAGTCCACCGCCCCCGAGTCAGTCATGCAGAATTCATCGAAACAAATCCAACGACCCAACGTGTCACGCTGTATGAAAGCGCAAGCGGGAGTGCGACCGAAATCGAAACCAAGTACAACAGGGGCATCAGTACTAGGAGTATAAGCGTCCCCAAGGCAGTGTATAGAATCAGTGTAAAGAGGATGCACCGGCTTACCACTGGAGACAAAGCCATATTCGTTAGCCAAGTTGACTTTGACCCAATCGTCGCTTTTGCCTTGTAGTCCTCTCCGGTAGTAATCCTCCGGTAAGTTGTGGAGGTTCTCGGCTTTCTCGTTGAGATACCAACCATCTCCCTCCCGATAGACACCGCCAGGCTGTCGATGAAACTTCCAACCTTCTGGACGATCTTCTTCAGCCAGTCGGTAATACCAGTGATCTTCGTCTGGAGCATTGGAGTCTCCAATCATTCCATAGTGAGTTGGCTTGATCCCTTCCTTCATCGAAGGGTAACGACCACAACGCAGGTCGAGCATGTCCACAACGCTCTTAGAATGCTCTTTGGCCTCGTTTAGCCACACCCATGTAGTCTGGATACCCCTAGCCTTCTTGACGTGATCAGGGCGATCAAAGGCTATGAAGATGACCTCGCTGCGCACAGTCGTACCATCCTCTAACTTGAACTGTATCCTATGCGTGGGCGGCTCCTTGTTGCCTTGCTTGAACTCACCCAGCTCGCCATGAACTTCGAGCCAGTCTTTGATGGTGGTCGAGAATAATTCGCTGTAGGTATTACGTGCGGCAATGATCCGACTGAGCCTTACACCGTAGTTGGGATGCGTCTCCCGCTTTACCGGCGCTTGCTCGCACATCAGCTCTAGAAGTTTAAGGATTACTTGAACTGTCTTGCCGGAGCCTAGCGGCCCCATAATGAAGGAATTACGCTCCCGACAGTCCGCAAACTCTTCGAGAACTTTACCGGGTGGCTTGGTTACATACTCAATCTTCGCCATCGAATCGCTTACGCTGTACGGCAATGACCAGGTCACCACCGTCTGGGCCGGTTAGCTCTTGAGATTTGAGGTCTGGGATGTACTTGGCCATCAGCTTTAGGTGTGCATTGAGTGCAACTTCTTTGCGCCGAATCATCAGAGAGTCAAACTCCAAATCAGAATCACTAAGTTCATTAATGATTTCAATAACATGCTGTTCGTGACACTGCTGGGCTAACTGCTCCCTGAGAGCATCTTGCCTTAGCTTTCTGTTACGTTGGGCTGCACTGTTATTACTCATTTCTTTTTACCGAATATCCTATCCCATCCATCACTATACGCTTGTCTGGATTGAGCAGTTGAGTTGCGCGGCTTGCTGCCTTTACCGCCATTGTATTCAGGGAAGTGTCGATCCCTGGTTTGCTTGTCTAGCTTATGCCTATGGTCTGGCATCTTCTACCTCAGTTGGATAGGGGGACCAAAATGATTTCCCGTATCGATCAATTGCTCTAATGTACTTGGCGATTATATATGGACTGACATCGAAGATAGTACCTAGGTTGTCTAGTAGTACACCATCGTAGTATAAGTCGCGCGCTTCTTTGACCTGCTCATACGATAGCTTCATAAAATGTATGAGACATAAAGGACTAGCGCGATTAGGAATGGAATCACGCTCCAGAAAGAATCAGCCATATCTCCCCCTATGCTGGATAATGTCTTGCCATGTGTAATGCGCGCGCGTTCTCGAGCTTATCTCTTGCACATAGATCCAGGTACTGACTTTGGCTAATACCCTTCAACCGACCAACCAGGGTACATACGACCTCTAGGTTCTCGATGTGCTGCTCTTTGTTACGTGCGCAAAACATGGCGCGTTTTACCGTCTCACACATTGGGTTAATCCCAGTAGCTATGACGTGTCCTAGTATAACACGATCAGTGATTTATAAACTATTTTAAATAAACATCACGAAAAGTGTTGAACTATAGATTTAGGTATGTAAGTATTAGTCATCGGCTGGGGACACAGCCACTAACCAAGGGAGATAGACATGGACACAGGTTACATTCTCAAATGCGTAGATGGAGAGGCAGAAGGTCAGTGCTTACCCATCCCTCAAGATCAAATGAAGTTGGTTTGCTCTTTCCTAAAAGCACAGCTTGCGTTTCAGATAGCAAGCGCAACCGATGCAATCACTTACGAGCAAGATCAGCCAGTGATGGTTAACTATTGGAACGCGCAAGATGCGTTGCTTCAGTCTAATTTTTTTCCTAGCAAATGGTTTGCCCGAAGCTTTTGGGTTTTAAAGGAGATATAAAAATGAGCTTAGACGACCGTATCGTGCAGTACAACGACATCCTCGACAGAATTGACGAGGCTCTTGCTGAGATTAATCGAGCTGATCGAGACTACGCTTTGACCGATATCCAAGGTCAATCTTACATTCAACTCAAGCAGATTTATGACACCATGTTGGGTGACCTCATGGACCTGGAAGAGAGAGCCTACGCATGAGACCAAAAACAATTGGCAAGGTAGTTCAATTCATGATCGGAGGCGATGTGGCTGATGAGTCTGTCGTCTTCGGTTCCCGCATAGAACAGGATGACAACGTCGCGCACGTCGAGGTGTTAGTCCAGGCAGAAGGCGAGAGCTGGTGGATTCCCATGACTACTATCCAGCCTCAAGAGTGTGACCTGCCAAGTTGCATCCGGTGGAAAGCGTGACAGCAGCGACCAATCCTGATTACCACATGACATACTCCGAGATCGCTGA
>VMHT01074486.1_pt1 | contig 21478 bp, 16 predicted proteins | sample 4693611 | NCBI WGS metagenome assembly VMHT01 (sample SAMN12280063, study PRJNA550983) | marine metagenome | isolation source: seawater sampled from same location over 5 years 0.02-0.2 micron viral filtrate | place: USA: collected off the coast of southern California halfway between the port... ...
GGTGTTTCTGCTAAAGAAATGAATCAACTAACACTTTACGCTTGGGAATCTGGAGTAAAAAGCCTTTACTATCAACACAGTAGTAATGCAGCGCAAGAGCTTTTCAGAAAGTTCAACGAAGATAATTGTTCTGCGTGTGAAGGTTAAAAAAGGGGTTGACTATATCTGACTAATGATCTATACTTTTAATAGATTATGAGTAAAGCAAAAAAAATAGACAACTCAATCGGACCGAAAAAAGTTTCAAGAGATGAAAATGGTCTGCTAGAAAATATTCAATATATGTTCAATGAAGATGGTTTTGTCGATTGGCGAGCCATGATCAATGACGAACATCTTTACCCCAACAAAGGTTGGTTTGAGAAGTTCGACAAAGAAATTCCAGATTCAGTTAAGGGTTTAAAAGATCATCAGCTTTTGATCAAGCTATCTGGCATCAAGGAGCTTTTGAAACTTAGAGGTTATAAGAGCGTAAATTTCACAGTTATAGAAGCATCTTACGATAGAGCGGTTGTTAAATGTGAAGTTAAATTCACTTCTAATTACGAGACGAATCACAAGTCTATTGACTTTACAGAAGTAGCAAATGCCACTTCAAACAACTGCGATGGCTTCTCTGTTAAATTTTTAGAATCAATTGCAGCTAATAGAGCTTTCGTCCGTTGTGTAAGAAACTTCTTGAACGTTCATATCGTTGGTGCAGATGAAATTGACAAGTCTACTCCAAAGAAAGAAGAAGATCAATCTGATGTATTAGAAACTAAAACGGTATCTTCAGCTTCATTCAGTCCACAAGAAACTCTGTCTAGTAAATTTAAAGACTTGAAAGATTTCAAGGGAACTTTGAGGAAGCTTTGGAAAGAGGATTCTTATAGAAATGAAGACGCAGCACTTTGGGAATCTTTTTCAGACATACCAGCAAAAGAAGCTAGAATCATCTTAGGCTTGCTGGATTAAATTCCATCCTGATTTTTTGCAAAAGCATTGGGCGAGTTATTCTTGAATGGAGTTATTGCTGATTCATTTAAATATTCCTTGGCTAAAGAAGTATCAATTTGTGCAAATTTTCTTGAAGAATAATTAATAGATGTAGTGATTCCATCCTCACCAACTGAAACACTAACGGCACTAATTCCATTTTGAATATCAAAATCCGCTTTCTTTGGAGGTCTATAATAAGTTATATCAGTTGTGATAAACGGACCTTCAAATTCAGGATTAAAAGAATTTATATTTTCTATAAACGCTTTAGTCTCAGTATAATCAGAGTTAAAAACATTTAGAGATTTTTTAGAAAAGTTTTTTACTTTAGATGATATATGATCAAGAAAATTTAAAGTTGGAGAACTTGTTTCTTCTGCTTTATCATCATTATCATTACTGTCTTGAATTAGCTGATACTTTGTAACGATAAAATCCTTTGTTAGTTTTCTTTGTTTGTCGAACGCTCGATTACACGCATTAGCTACAAACTTAGCTGGACTAAATCCTTGAGGAGATAAAGCAAGAAAGTCTTTACTATCCTCCTGTGAGCTAAAAAAGTAATAATTATTTTCAATTTGTTCTCTAAAATCTACGTCTTGAATTACACCATCGCTGAAAAAATTCATGTTTCTGACAGCTATGAGATATCGACCGTCGTTACCGCCTTGAGGCGCTCCTGTTAATGCCGCTACGTCTTTTACTTTTAAATTTTTTGCCCTTTTTCCTGTTTTCTGTGCATATCTTCTTATCAGATTAACCAAGAAGGAAAGTTCATCCACATTAGCTATTGATTCTTCTCCATCGTATTGAGCGAAAGTATATGGCTGTGTTCTGTCTCCAGCGTAAACTTGATTGGTATACAAACGTTTATCCATTCTATCATTTGACGCAGGGTTACTAAAGTAAACACCTCCCCAAAGAGCAATAAAATCTTCAACAATCTGAAGATAACCGTCTTCACTTGCGGAAATAGCATTTTTCCTTGCCTTTTCTCCTTTTATCTTGCCTTCTACTAGACGAACAGCTTCGGGGCTATCCTCTGCAATGAATTCTTTAAAATTGAATGCGTCATTTTCCTCATTCATCTCTTTAAACCACCGTCTGTCTTTTGTTCCGTTTTTGTTTAATCTTGGCTTTCGAAATTTTTCTTGATAGTCATATTGTTCTTGCCCATAGAGATCACCCCATTTGTCTGTTCCATTAGACACACCTGCTAATGCAAAAATATATGTATCCGTTAGACTTGTATCCTTTGTTAGTTGAAGAAAGGGAGCCACTCTTTCAATTAGAAATATATCTTGAACATTTAATAGTGTGCCAGTTATCCTTTCTGTCTTAAGCTTGTATAAACGCTGTTTAAATAAACTTGGTGGACCTTGGCCTCCCCCTTTTTGCTGTTCTGCTTTAAATATATCAGCAGTTCCTTTTACAACTGTTGCGATTGATTCTACGTTTTTTATACTCTTAGTTAATGTAAGTTGCTCCGCTCCTTCTGTATTATCAAAATTTGAATATAATTTATTTAAATTTTGATTTATAGCTGATATATCAGAGTTTGTTATAATCTTTATTTTTTGAGTTAGCGGATCTACATAAAAAGACCTACCTATTTTTGACAATACGCTTGTTAAAACTGATCTAATTGTTCCTGAGTCTGAAAATAATACATTGTTTTCATTTAAATTGCCAAGACCTTCTAATGAAATACCTTTTGATTTGATTAATTCAATTAAATTTGATAAAGTATATCCAAATGATAGTTGAGAGGAATCGAATGAATATCTTGTCGCGACCAATGACTCAGTTTTCAGAATAAGTTCATCATCAGTTAAATCTCTATTTAATTCAAGCCCGTCAAAAACTACAGTTTTTTGATCTTCAATCACTCGCGTGATATCTATGTCATCAATGTCTTCAACAGTTATAATTTTTGAAGCCTTGTTCTTAAAAGTTAATCTTCCAAATCCAATAGCGTTTTTACCATCTCCATAATTTTTTCTGAATTTTTTTGATGTCGAGGGAAAATTCACTTGACTGTGAAACAGTGTTGATGGAGGGTAAGCTGACTTTGGAAGAAAAAGCTCTTTTTCTATTTCATATACACCCGCTGATAGATTGCCTTGAAGATCGGTATGTTTTCCATAAATAAGAACTAATTCCTTGTCTAGAATTTCTGACATAGAATCAATTAATTCAACTTGTAGGACACTATACTCTGGATTTTGTCGAATACTTGTTTCTAAAACTGTCATTTTAATACCGAATGGAGGAACAGAAACCATTTCGTTCATTTCTGGTATCAAAAACTCATTTTTTTCATTAACAATAGTTAAAGTGCATGTCGATGACTCTGAACCAGATTGGAAATTATAGTTAACAGACATAATTTCCCCTCCGAATAAAGATCCAATTTTTTGTCTAGAATTTTCTAAAGCCATTAAAAAACAATATTTTGTGATTGAGTTGAAGTTTTAAATTCAAAAATGTCATTTAGCCCTGTATTAATTAAATCTAAAAGTAATGAAGAAGTCTCAAGAAGCTCTTCTTTGTCTACTCTCATTCCATTTAAAAAGGCAACGGTTGTATCTTTATTGAAAAATACGCCTGTCACATCGTAATACCCGCTTGTGTAAACTCCGCTTTGTCGTGGCATTAAAAATAAACATCCAGTTTCTTGAGTGAGTCCAATATAATCAAAATTTCCGTTCAAGTCCTCTATATAATCTTCGCCACTTACAAGTTTAGCGCCATTTAAAAAGACATGATCTCCCTCCAAGCCTCCAGCAACACCACTGAAACCTGTAATTAGCTCGCTATGAACAGAAGAATAAAAGAATGGGTGATCGCCGCTTTCTATGAAATCGTGTTTTAAATTACTTTGTCTATCAAAACTAGAAAAATCAGCAAAACCTGTAGATGATCTAAGTAAAGATCCAGACAAAAAGAAATCTCCAGTGTGAGTTATTATTTCTTGTTGACCAACAACGTCAAGCTGTGCTTCTGTTTCTAGTAATGTTTGACCATTAATATAAACTTCATTAATCAAGGGGTCTTGACTAGATATAAAACCTATACCATCCGTAATTTGCCCAAGGTTATTAAAGTTTTCTTTTCTTGAAACAAATCCTGTATTTTGAATATATTCAATCATATTCTAGTTGAAAGGTAATGAAGGTAATCGTGCTTGTATTGCTCGATATAACCCTCTCTAAAAATTAGGTTTTCTATTAAGTTGCCAGTTTTCAATATTTCTTCACTTAGAAATGTTTTTAAATATCCCGTTGGTTCTCCAACCAAAAAACCAGTAACACCACTTACACCATAAAGAGGGAGAGTCCCTGTTGTTTTTACTATCCTACTGCTTTGCACAGTAAAATCGGTAACTACATTAGATCCATCAGTCAGTCCCAACGTTGCGTGTGCATCGTCTCCAGTATCAGTATAATTATTTTCTGGAATTAAAAAAGAAGTCTCTTCTACAAAAGCACCAGAATTATTAGGTAAGGTATATCCAGTAATAAACCTATCCCCATCTTTCAAGGTCAAAGGAGTAAACTCATTTTGTATTAGAGTAAATTCTATTAATTCAGAATCTACGATAACTTCTTGAAAACCAGTTATAACAGCTTGATATCCAGTGATACCAACTGGATTTACAAGGTTGACTTCAGATCCAGTTATAACAGTGTCTATATATGATGCTCCAGAAACAGGGGAACCAGTTGCTACAAAACCAGAGGCTATAGCTTTTAAATCACTTGGATTATGAACCCCAGTGATAATCATAAATTGATCTAAGTATCCGCTGAAAGTATCTCCTTCTCTTATGTAATGATCTGATTTACCAATATAAAAATTACCAGTATATTCAATATTTTCTATCTTACTGTCAGTCCTTAAAGATGAAGTTTCAAAATCGTCATCTGCTAGATTGTAAAGAGAAAACGATACTTGAAATGGCGAAACTGTAGCGGAACAAATATTTTTATTAGCCAATTCTAAATCATCAGCTACAACGACATATTCTCCTACCTCAGAATCTATTCCTTGAAAGAAAAGCTTATTTCTGTCATTTATGCCTATATTAAATCCTTTTCCATAATTGAAAGAAATTTCTCCATTATCAAAAGTCTCTTTATTCAAATTACCAAAAAGCACACCATTTTTCCTGTTTATCTTCTCAAAGGAAAATAAGAAACAAATTTCAGTTTCAAAATCATCTGGAGACATGAAACCTTCATCCAAAAATCCGTCAAATTTTATACTAGAAAAACTAAGATCGACACCACTCTTTTCATTCAAGAAGAAAGTCTCTAACCGCGAGCCAGCTTCTGCTTCTGTAGCTCCTGTAGCTCCTATCACAAGCCCTGTGTGTCCGACAGTAGAAGACGGTGACACATTCATTACAACGCCTGTAAACTCTCCCACAGAGCCTACAACACCAGTAGTTTCATCCTCCATAGAATAATAGAGCATGATGGAACCAGTTCCCTGATCCAAATAGGTATTAGCTAATGTTGAAAGCGTATTATTCATTTACAAAGCTTCTTGAGATAGATATAGTATTATTTCCAGTTTGAATTGTATCAGAAACTATAGAAGAAGAACTCCCAGAGTGTTGCGACATATAATTATAAATAAAAGAAGTAACAGAATCAATGTCAGTTCCTGTATTTAATGTTCCATTTACCGATACAGACTTTCTCTCTAAAGTGTCATAAAGCTCTTGAACGCTAAAAGATCCATCAACTGTTGGTCTTACTCCATATGCAGTGATCGGATGCTGCGTTTCGATTGTAACAGATGGCGTTTTTAAAAGTCCAGAGAATAAATCTGGTATATTAGAGAAAGAGAAGTTGTAGTTAATTTCAGCCAAATGTGGCTTTTTATCTATGCTAAAGCTTTGAGGAGTAGTGTCTAAGGGGGTCGAATTATAATTAGAATTAAGATCAGTAAAATGTTCAAAATGATTTTGAGCAATAGGATATTGATCAATCCCACTGAAAAAAGCTTCTACTTTTTTATATCTGTCTTCTTGTTCTGGCGCATCTGTCAGAAAAATATCTTTGGTTCCATTATAATAAACTGTTCCATTTAAAGATAGGGTAACTCCACCTTGATCTTTTGAAGCTTCTATTGAAGAAGAAAAATCATGTAAAACATCCCCTGTTCTAAAATCAGTGGGATCGTCAAAAGAAAAGCTAAAAGAAATACTGTTTGCTCCAGTGTCTATATCATAGTTAAATGATGATGGTTCACGAAAAATATCACCATATAAAGAATCTTCGTAATCAATCTTACTCCTTCTAAGAGCGTTTTTAGCAAATGCAGTTGCGTCTTGTGGTGTAAAAGAGCCTGTTTCAGCACTTCCGCTAATTCCTCCTATGATTGTTCCATTTACGCTCAAGGAAAGAGATGAATTTGAATCAAAAGATATTTGGCATTCTGGTCTAACTATTGACTCAGATTTATCGTGTCCAGCAGTAGATTGACTTAACTGATAAACCTCAGTAATACCGTAAGAATTTGTTACTCTGTTTACGGTTTCATCTTTTGAAATCAAAATAGAAGTATCTCCCGTAAAGAAAAGAGACATATTATCAAATCCATTAAGGCGTGAATCTACAAATTGCTTGGCTATAGTTAAAGTTTCTGTATCTGAAGTTTTTTTAGCACTCGCGCCGACTGTATGAGTAACAGTTACCGTGTTGTCTTCTTCGTTCTCTTGATATTCCCAAGTATCAACAGGATTCTCAATACCATAAAATTGAGAAAAGTTTTTTTCGTGAAATACTTCAAACGACACACTATATGGTAATATTCTAGTTAAATCGGAATCTTGAAAATTTATGTTAATCGGCTTTGCAAAGTCAAATCCAGTATTTCCAATAGTTAATTCTTGAAAACCACTAGAAAGACCAAGAACCATTTCTTCTTTTTGCGCCTTCAATGAAGGTAAGTCGCATCCTGTCAATTGGCCTACAAGATTTATAGATATTAAAGAATGATCTACTTGTCCACTTATAAAAATAGGCGTTTCGTCTTGCCCGACAAATGGAAGTGGATGTGGGAAAGAATATCCTCCGTAAGAAATATCAATCATTAATCAAAGAAAGTAAAATTTAAACTAGATGAAATAGTTTTTTGCAAAGGATTTTCTGTTGTAGTTTTAGATGTTATGTATTTATAATTTGCAGTGGGAGAATGTTCAGAAGCAATTGTAAAAGAATCCTCTATGGCAGACTCTTTATCTGAAACCATGTTCACAGATATGGATCTATTTCCTAATCTTTTATTTTCATTTTTTATTATTATTTCTTTTTCAGCGGGTATCGCAAGAACCAAATCTCTATTTACCTGATTAGTATCAGATATACTAACTGTTCTTTTTAAGATTCCGTCTCCATTATCTAAATAATCTGGATCTGTAGTTAAGTTAACTCTTTGAGAAACTTTTCTCTCAAAAGGATTAAACGAAACAGACCTAGATACTTCATTTAAATTTTGAGAGGCACTCTCTGGAAAAAGAACGCCTATTTTTTCTACAGCAATGTTAGGATTGTTTTGAATATACAAACGAGATTGATTAAATCCATCATTTTTATTAGCCGCCTTAGAAATTACATCTAAAGAAAAGGAATAATCTTCAAACTGCCCATCGTTTTTTGATGCATTATATTCTATGCTAGTTAAAGAATTTTGCCTTGGATCATTAGTAAATGATACTGAAAGAGAACCCAAGCCACCATCTGACTTCAAACTTTTTTCTATAGAAACTGGTATTCCAAATTCTGAAGAATTTTCTGAAATCAAATCATCTAAAGCGATTTGCATACCAGAGTTTAAATTAACCTCAACTGGCTTTTGCAAGGCTTTTATTTCAATGTTGAAATTTTTTTCAGTATAACCATCCTGAGTCAAGGATTGACTATGAGTGGATTTTTTAGAAAAAGTTATCCCGCTTTTTGTTTCTATTCGATTAGAAGAAAAGGACTCACTAAATGTTATTTCTTTATTTAAAATATCATAAAATTCAGAAACGGCAGGTTTTAAGCCAAGATCAAATCTTGCGTTTTCTGAAATGCCGTCTTCTTGAAAACCATAAGAAGGGCGATTATTAAAATACATCCCTTTAATAAAAAGATAAGCCTTATTTAAAAAGTCGCCAGCAGTGTCCTGTCTATATTTTAAATTTACAGTCCTCTCATAAGAATACGAGTCCTCACTTCTACTAAATGAAAAGTCCTCAGAAAAAGATTCAACATCTTGAGGAGAAGGAGTGTTTTGAGTTATGTCATACAAAGCGCCATCGTCTGAATTTAATTTAACCCTCTCGGTTATAGATATACTCGCAGTTGTTATTCCCGCCCTATTTGAATCTGGCAGACTTAAAGAAGTAATCTCTCCATTCCTAAATTCATCTATGCCTATTTTAGCCGCAATGTTTGGCCTCATGTAAGCATTTTGTAATGCTTCGATACCTTCCAATAAAGTGTCGCCATCTTCCATTCTAGCGTCGTGAATAGAAAATTCATAATTTGCAGTAATAATTAAACCCCAAACATGTTCACTATCTAAATAGTTAAAGTCTGTAGTTGAGTTAGCGTTCGTTATTTTTGTAATAATCAAAGACATGTTAATCTACAGTTAAATTACCTTTTGGCTGAAGTGTCAACACCGCCTTTACCACGCAGACCGTCCCTTGCGGTATTTATGCTTTTAACGAAATCTGAAAGTGCAGTAGTTACTTGTGATGTAGCAGTCTCCATCTTCCCTTTAAGATCGGCTTCTTCAAGTCCAGTTCCTACAGCACCAAAAGCAGCAGCGATAGAATCACTTGCTTCATTTAATTTAGTAAGGTCAGCCACGACATCACCTTGCCCTTCAGTAGTTAAATTATCACCATCTAATTTTGCTATTTCAGCTTTGAGACTCTCTGCGCTTAAAGACAGGGCTTCTGCGCTTGTAGCAATGTTGTCACTAGCTCCTTTTAATATTTCTCCAAGTATAGCGTCTCCCCCTTCAACGGTTGAAGTTTTAAGCGGTCCCTTTTCGCCTGTTAAGGCATTAGAGTCTTCAATCGCCTTCTGTCCCTCTACGGTAAAGGAGCTTTTTATGTCTTTTGCTTTCTGTTCACCCGCTATTTGCGCGTCTGCATCTATCCTTTCTTGATTCTCAAGCAAGACCGACGCGCCTTGACTCTCTAAAAGATCAACAAGTTTTGCAAGTCTCAATTGATTTTCAACAACACTTTGTGCTAGTTTTGGATCGCCTTGAGTATTAATTTGTCCAAGGTTATTTATCTCGGCTCGCGCTGCTGTAACTACATTAGCTAAATCTTTAACTGAATCTATGTTATCTAAAGATTTATCGAGATTTTGCAACCCTTGTTGAGACTTAATAGCAGCAGCACTTGTTCCCGTGCCTTTTAGTTTTGTTGGGTCGAATAGTTCACCCGCCTTGGCAAACTGAGCTTCTTGAATTTTAGTTAATGCTACATCTTTCCCTCCACTGGCTTTTGAGATTCCTCTAATTTGTTTTTCTAAATCGACTCCGACTCCTTTTGATATGGCAATACCAGTAGCTCTTGTGTCATCGGTTCCCGTCGCCGCTGCTTTTACTCTCTGATCTTCAGATACACCTATCTCTTGTAAAACATTATTAAGAGCAGAAGAAAAAGCTCCAAGGTCTTTTCCTTTTACACCAGACTTTAAACCTTCATCAAGAATTGTCTCTTGTCTTTCTAATTCACCTCCAAAAGCTTCCTTTAACCCCTTTAGAAATTCTCTTTGAATTTCTCTCGTTTGTTTAATTTGATCAATATTAATTCTAGCTAACCCGATAAGTTGGTCTTCGGTGACTTTTGTATTTCCTTTTATAAAAGAATCTCCAAATTCTCCCATGTTTTCAGCGGCATCACCTATTAAAACTCCAGAATCAAGAATTTTTTGAGCATCTTCAGTTAGGCGACCAGAATCAGCTTCTCCCAAGCTTCCAGACAGACCTCTATCTCTCAAAGTTCTAAAATTGTCTGTTGTTTTCTTTAACTCTTGTGCTGTTTCAACAATAGCTTGGCCTTCATTTATTTTGTTTAGCTCACTAGACGCTCCAGACAGTGTTTCTTGAAGACCTAGCTTTTTACCACCAGCACTTTCAGAAAATATTTTAAGTTGTTTAGCCGCTTCTGCGGGAGGCAATTGAGCTATATCTGATACTCTAGCTCTAACTTTATTAAATCCCCCTCTAACACTATCTTCAGAGAAGCCTCCAACATTTGCATCAACTGCTTTTGCTGTTAAAAATGTGTCTAAAGCATTGAAAAGGTCTTTTTGAGCGCCTCCTGATGTATCAATATCGCTTAATCCAGCAAATCCAGCAGCTTGAGCTTGTTTATCTAAACCTTGTGTAATGCCTTCTTCTAAATCTATTATATCTTTGTTAAACTCTCCTGCTAATACTCTTCTATCTGCTTGAGTTTGATCTGCGAGTTGACTTTTTCTATCAGCAGCGATTTCTGCGGGTGTTTTTTCTTTACCACCTATATCGGTATCTAATCGAGCGGCTCGTTGAGCTAAACGCAAGTTAGAATCAATTCCCCCAACAAAATTTCTATTAAAATCTTTTTGTTGTGCATCTGGACCTTGAAAACCAGTTATGAAAGTTTTACTAGTTGTTTTAATTGTTTGCTGTAAAATTTTAGCTGTCTGCTCTAATCTGGCAAATTGCCTCGACACTTTAGCCAGATCAGCATTCAAGCCAAGAAGCCCCATGTCTCTAAGTCTTTTATCAAATTCTGCTGATCCTGCTATGGCTTCGTCTAAAGAGGAATCAAAAAATCTCATACCTATCTCTAACCCTGTAGAAACAAGCCCAAGTCTGGTGAATTTTACACCTAAAAGTCCAGCAGCTTTAGCAGCTTCGCCAAAACTTGATTCACCAGTAAATAAACCTCCGACAGTTTTAAGATCATCGAGGGCATCTTTCGCGGTTTGAGCGATTAAGTCCCCAGTTGAAGAATCAACAGCAAGATCACCCGCTCTAGTTGTAGTCATTGATACTCCTACCCCTGCTGCGACTCCAGCCGCAGCCCCCGCTCCGACGATACCAGCCTTTCCCAAAGAAGGAAGAATCGTAGCTAAAGCGGTAATACCAGTAACAGAGCCTGTAAGTTTGCTATCGAAATCTTGCGCTCTTTTTGACGCTTTTTCCAAGCTAGTGTTTACGGCTTGTAACTCCTTTGATAATTCTTTATGCCTTTCGGGGTCGGATTCTTCGTTTACTTTTTCAAGTTCTCCTTCCAAAGTTTTTAATTCTTTGTTCAAAGACTGAACAGCTTTAGCGGCTTCACTATTTTTTGATATACTCTCTTGAATTGGACCCGCTGCAAAAGATAATCCTAATCCAAGGCCCAAACCAGCACCTTGGGGCATCTTAGGCATCTTGAATTTTCCCTTTGGTATTGGAGGCGGTTTTTTTGAAGAACGGTCTACTGGAATAATATTGTTATTAGCATCGCGTTGTGGCTGAAATGAGAAAAAATTAGGAATAAATCCTTTAGCAAAAACATCTTTTAAACCATTAGGTTCGTCTCTTGTGTTTGTAACGGCAAGACCCGAAGGGTTGGACTTATTAGCAAGTCTTTTATCGTTTGAAATACGAACTTGACTTTTTGATATGCCAGTTCCAGAAGTCTCTCTTGAGATAGCTTCCCCCAATGGATTAGCAAAATTAGGTATAAAGCCTTTGGCATAACTAGCTTTGGTTAAATTAAAAGTGCCTCTTGTTTTATTTTTAAGTATTTTTTTTGCAAAACTATTTAAGTTGCCTCTTGAAGCAGAAGCTTTAAACTCACCTAATGTAAATCTCTTGCTGTTAAATAACTTAAAAAGATCAGGGTTAATACCACTACCCTTAGTGGCTCTTAAATCAAAATCACCTTGAGTTTTATTAATTTTTACCTCATCTATGCCTAATGCAGTAGCAACACCCGCTTCAAAAGCTGCACCTACAGCAGCCTCAACAGCGCCTTTTCCTCCCTTTTGCCCTAAAAGCCTTCTACCAACTTTTAAAGAACTTGGACTATTAGCGGGATCAATGAGAGTGCGAGCGAATTTTGTTGATTGTTCTAGAACACTTTTTTTAACAGACTTTTCTAAATTAGCTGCTTCTGGATCTTCTACTTTAGTCACATTCTCTGGTAAGCGCGGCCCTTTCACGTTAACCTTACTCATATTGTAGAAAATCTTACCTTTGGGAGTATCAAAGGAACCACCTTGACTTAAGGTTTGACTAAAACCTATCTTTGGAACTAAAAACCCAAAAGGAGAAGCATTAATGTTAACCCTTTTTTCTTTAGAACCTATTTTTGGTGCTTGTTCTTTTCTTTGTTTAAGAGCTAGCGCTGCGTTTGTATCGCTTTTTGCAAAGCTCTGCAATTGTGTAGTAGAAAGTTTTGAGAAATCTTCAACTGAAGTTGGTTTATTGGGAATTCCTCTTCCTATTCCCCTGTTAAAATTAGGAACAAATCCTTTAGCGTAATTAGGAATAACAGCAGAATCCCCATTTTTACCAAAATTAGGAATCTCAGTTTCCTGAGAGTTCATAACAAATTTCCGACCACCAATAGTTCCCTGCGAAAGTCTTGGTCTGACAGCGCCTCTTGCTCCTAAAGAGCGAGCCTCTGCCACTTCCATAGCTCCTTCCATCGGCGTAAAGCCCGAAGCAAAGCCCCTACCCTTTTTGCCAGAAAAACCCCTTCCAGCACCAAAGCTAGTAACACCAGCGGCTCTAGCAGTAGCAGCCAATTGAGATAGAATAGCCTGTTGTTCTCTCAGTAATGAGTTTTCTCTTTGAATCGCTTGAATAACAAGTTGTTCTTTTTGAGCTTGAGTGAGAGTAGTGTTGGCAAGTTGTTTTCTAAGTGAAGCATCTTGAGTAAGAAGCTGAACAATTCCCGCTTCAATACTTTTAATTTTTTCTTGTCCAGAACCAAGTGAGAGAAGGTCTTTAAAACCTTGTGCAGCAAATTTAGAAACAATCTTAAATATGTTTAGAAATGCGGTAGTAATAAGAACAATGCCCGGCCCTTGTATAAAAGTAGCTATGCCTTGAAAGAAACCTTGTATAAATTTATTACCATCTTCTTCGTCTAGCGCGTTGTTTAAAAAATCAGTAAGTTTAGTAGCGAGTGAAGTTAAATCAGCAATAATAGGACTCAGTGTAATCTGTCCAATTTTCTCGGCAAGATTGGTGGCTCCAACTATCAATTCGTTAATTCCAGCAGCAAGACTTTTATTAAGAGCTTCGTTTTTGGTAAAAGCTTCATTAGAGGCAGCGGCTGATTTAGCAGCAGCGTCGGCAAATATTGAAGTGTCACTTGATAAGTCTTTAAGGGCAGCAGAAACAACGTTAATCTGAAAAACGCCACCAGCAAGTTCTTTGATTTTACTAGCCACGTTTGGATCACTAACTTTTTCCAAAGCAGCAGAGAGAGCTTGAAGTTTTTTAACCCCACTTTGAGATGCGTCAATTTGAACGCCTAATTCTTGTAATTCTGAAATTGTTGTTCCTCTGCTAAGTCGAGTAAAAATAGATTTGAATGCGTTACCAATAACAGCGCCGCCACGGGCAGTTTTCTGTTGAACAGCAGTTATTAATCCAAGAAGTTCATCAAAAGAAACACCAGCGTCTTCAGCAGTAGAACCCGCACGTTGAAATCCTTCTGCAAGGTCTTTTGCTGAAACTGCGAATGCAGTATCAACTGCAATAATTTTATTAACAACCGACTCTGCGGTTAGACCCGCAGAAGTGAAACCGTTAAGCGCAGCAGTTAAAGAGTTGACAGAAGAAACTGCATCAAGACCAGAAACCCTTGTAAGGATCAGAGAGGCGTTTAGACGCTTTGCTGTCTCTTCCGCACTAAGACCCTGACGAGCAAGTTCAGCCGCACCATCAGCCACTACAGCGAAAGACTGACCTGTATTCTTGGCTACTTCGAAAATTGATTTTCTAAAAGAAGCAAATTGCTTTTCAGTAGCGCCGAAAATAGAGTTAATTTCAATTAATCTCTTTTCTACGTCAATTGTGCTTGCCACTAAAGCTTTGAATGATTGACTTAGACCATTAATGACTGCTGCTGTTGCTCCAAACGCGAAAACACGCGCAGTCGCAGCATCCATTGATTTTTTAAACTCGCTGGCTTGACCAGTAATTCTACCTAAAGAATTGTCAAATTGATTTAGGTTCTTAGAATTTAAATTAATATTGTTAAAGGCTGATTGAACAGTCCTTTGAGCCGATTTTACACTCGACTGATTAATTTTTAGATTGGCATTGATTGTTGTGGACGGGCTTGCCATACACCTATTTACACATAATTAGCTCATAATTTGTCCTCTGGTTTCATTTTTTCTAATCCACCTTTACTTTCAACAAATTTTCTAGCATTAAAGTCCTCTTTTTTATTTGATTTATCTTCTGGTTTAAAATCATAGATAGCCAAAGCGTCGTTTCTTATATTCGTTGGAATATCCATATTTTTAAGTTTAGAAGAAAGAATATGTGCATAAAACAACAAATCTTTTTGAAAGATAGTCATTTTTTCCAAGGGGTCTGGAAAGACTTCTAAAGGAGATTCTGCCATATATACTAAATCAAAAAAATATGGACTGTATGCTGATTTGATCAAGCTTTCCTTATTTGAAAGCTTCGAATAACAATTAATATAGTATGGTAGAATTTTTTTTGAATATTCACTTGTTATTTTTTTTTGCTTACCCTTTTGAATGTAATAGCAATCTCTTTCACAAAATAATTTATGCGCTCTTGACAAAGCGTAACTCTCTAAAGAAACATAGATTATTTTCGATCTCTCTTCGTTAATTGCTTTTAATTCCTTCTCGTAGCCTTCCAATGTTTTTTTATTATGATTTACGAGATTTGGGTCAGAAAGCTTGAGAATAGAACTGCTTGTCTTTTCTATCAACCACGTTAAATCTTCTATCTTTTGTTCTTTTTCTTTAGACCAAGAATTAGACTTTATGGCAGATTCTATTAATTCCTCTTCGGATTTGATTCCTTTTTTTTTGCCTTCTCTTTTACATTTTTCTATTATCTCAAAGTCTTTTAATTTTTCCTTTAGGGTTGGGTGTGCAAAAAAAAGGGTTTCGCTACTAGATACAAGCGGCGAAACTCCTTCTAAGACTTCAGAAATTATGTTTTCTTGGCTCACTTCTCAGTGTCGCTTGAAGCTACTTTTTTCTTAACCGTCTTTTTCTTGGCTATCTTCTTTTTAGTATCTTCGTCTTCTTTACCTACTTCGGGGAAATACTCCTTCAAAGCCTTTTCTACTGTCTTTTGATCTGTAGCTAACTGTTTATACCAAAGGCTCAAAACTTTGTTTATAACAGGAAGAGCCTCTATGATCATTTTCTTACGATCAGTCACCTCTTCATCATCCTTCTCGTCAATCTCTTCCAAAAACAAATTAAATTGTTCAAGCCTTTCTTCAAAATTAGCACCCTCAAAAATTTCGAATCTTTCTTCTACAATTTTACCTTGTTCTTTAGAAAGCACCTTTTCGTAATAAAAAGAAGATTCTAACGTAAACCATTTCATAAGGTGCTGTTCAGCTTTTGCATCAGCACTCTGATTATACATTTGTTCTAAATTATAGTCTCTTTCTAATATCTGTTTCTGTATGGATAAATAATCCTCTTCTGCGACTCTAAGCTGCTCTTGTTGCTCTGCATCTAAGCCGCCCTCTTCAGCACCTTTATAGAACTGAATTGTTTTTCCTACATCCATCAGTCTTTTAACTGAATTAGATATTTCATTATTTGTCTTTTCAGCAAATAGCCCACCAATATCATTGAACTTTTTGTCCATCATGGCGCGACTCATAAAGCCATCTTGGATCAATTTGTTAAAATATTGTCCATAAATAAATTCAGCGGCTTCTACTTGAGCGTATGTAGGTTTTAAAACGGCGATCTTTTTTTGTTTTTTGCCTTTTCCTACATTGAAAGTGTAAAGAGGTTTCATCGTATAATTATAATTGATTTTTTAAAAAAAATCAATCTAAATAGCCTAGATAATAGCCTTCGGAAGAAAGAAGGTAAGTAGAACCGCTGTCCCTTATGACATTAGAAGCGCCAGTCTCTTTTGTTATTTCAAAGAAAAGGTTATTCTGATTATCATGGTCTTCAAAATGAATCATTTCCAGAAATCCAGTTTGACCATTAATATTATTAGAAATTAGATTCCCATTTAAAAAGTAAGAAAATCTCGCTTCTCCCGTATGGTCAATAAGCACATCTCCAGACATGCTCTGGTCGCCATAAAAATAATTACCAGAAATATTGAAAAGCTCGTTCTGTCTATATCCACCAATAAACTCACCTTCTTGATCGAATATAAAACCTTCTGATCCAGAGAAGGATATAGCTGGATAAAAGTCAGGATCTCCTGATCTTCCTATCTGAAATACGAATCCGCTTTCGGGGATGCTTACTTGAATATCAGCAGAAAAAACTAAACTTTTATTATGATAACCTATAGGGCGGGTTTTCATGTATTATATATTACACAAAAAAGGCGGGGAAAACCCCCGCCTTTAATGCTATGAACAATACTAAGGTATAAATCTTATCCAGCAAGACCGCTAACCAGAGTTGGGTTAAGTGGGCTTCCATCGGCTACATCGTAGCTTCCTGTCATAAAGAAGCCATCGGTAGTCGTGGTAGCTCCACCAATCTGAGCGGAGAACTGAAGGTCAACAGTCTCGTTACCCTCAAGGTCTTGACTAAAGCTTTGACTGTCAAGCACAGCCTGTCTAAGCTGATAGCCCAAACGAAGCGTGGAACCGTCACAGCGGTCGAAAAGTTTAACATTAATGTTTCTTTTCTCTTGACCACCGCAACCAGTTAGAAGAGTAGCAAGCTCTCCGTCTTGGAAGTCTGCTGAAATAGCGTTAACCGAAAGGGTAACGTCAATTGGGAAAGTCAAAGGACGAGAATAAGCTCTTTCGTTACCAAGTCTCTCCAGAGCTTCGCGAGCCAATGGGACAGAGATGGAAACACTTTGAGGGTGAAATTCAGCCAAGTCAGCGCCGCCCATGCCAAGAGGAGTCTCGTCTTGAAGAGTAAGCTCAATTTGACCATGACGAAGAACGTCAACATCGCTTTCGCCAGTTGTAGGAATAGGAAGAGCAGCCTGACCAGAATCAACTCTTGTAGCATCGGTTTGCCCGATTGAAGGGTTGAAAAGACCAGAGCTAACTCCAGTATAGAAAACAAGGTTATTTGCTTCAAAACTAACGTCTGCTCTTGGAATGTCACCGACACTAAGTTCGACGGCGTAATCAGAGATAAACGCATTACCAAGACCAACGACATCATGTTCTGTGCGGTCTTCCCAAGACTCAACAGCGAAAGCGTCCTTACCTTCTGCTACTGTGCAAACAAAGACATTACGCTCTTTGTGTGGGTCTGATTCAGTCAAGAAGCCAGAAATACCTTGAACGTTACCAACGAAGTTGCCAGTAAGAGAATCTGTGATTTCAAAACCAAGGTGATGCTCATTTTCTCCATCAGTCAAAAGATAGCCAACGGAAGCAGTAGCATTAAGATCAGAATCAACAAGTGTTCCAATTCTTGCAAGTTTACCGAATTCACGGATATCTTGTCTAGAACCAGCAATGTCCACTTCAAATGAAAGGTTATCAATTCTGTGTAGTTGAGTCGCTTCTACGCCAGAAGGTTTAGCACCATCAGATGATGCTAGAAGACCAGTTTGTGTGACGTAAACAGCTTTACTTTGTGAAAGAACGCGAGATCGTGCCATAATATTTTAAAATTAGTTCTACCGACAATTACACGAATTTTAGACTCTAGGGTATCGGTAAGTCGACAAATCAAAGTCCAAAAAGCCAATATAAATATTTTTTTCTACTTTTTCTGAATTAAATGAGTTCTTTGTTTTTGAAGACTTTACCTCCTTAACATAAGTTTTGCCAGAAAGACTTGAAATGTGGTCCTCGTAACAGTAAGGATAATCCTTAATTGAATAGAAATGACCAAATGGTGAGTTTTCAAAAGGCACATGAGTAATACACCTTTCGTTCGTATCAGAGAACAGTCCCACAATACCATCTAATAAATAATTATCGGTAGCTAATATAGTTACTCTAATTCTTGTAATTGATTCATCCTGTCCACCAAAAGTAAAATCTTCATTTTCATTATTAATTAAACGGATAAAGCAAGCTGGTAGAATATAGGTTTTTTCGTCTAGCTTACTATCTTTAGAAAAAAGATATGTTTGAGTTAAATCCGATGCGTCTACAAAATCACTAGCAACAAGTAGCTGTTCCTCGTCATCGCTAGACACATAAGTATTTACTTCTTTAATAGTATTGTTTGCCGTAATATTAAGACCAGTTCCACTGGCAGCAGGGACAATAACCCTTCCTCCATTATAATCTATATAAATATCAGAGCTATCTCCTGAGACAAAAGATCCGTCAATAAATATTCCAGAATTAGGTTGATCAACGCAGTGATCAGCAACAAGCTGTCTAAACTGACCTTGATAGCCCAAGTGAGAATCGGGAACATCTGGAAAGTTCACATACTTAAAAGTGTTGCTTTGATTTGTTTTATAAGCCTTAGACTTATCTCCAAGAAGTTCCCTTTCAAACCAAAGATAAAAAGAGTTAAGTAAATTATGTGCAAATTGAGTTTTCATTTTGAAAGTCGCTTATAGAAATTATTTAGCATTTTAGAAATATAGCTTGTATTTTTAAATCTGCCTCCTTTAGAACCCTTTACTTGAATGGCTGTTCCAGAGCGAGAAGCATTTAGATTAGACCCTTTAAATATATATCTGCCTAAACCAGATATGCCTTTTTCTATACCATCGAGCCAACTCCTTCCAACGCTCCACGGTATAGGTGTGCTTTCTTCAAGTTCTTGTTTAGTAGCCGCATCAACTTCTACTTTGAAAAGACCAAAACTGCCTTTTGAAACTTTAGATTTTATTGGCCTTGCCAGTTTTGCTTTTACAATTGCAGTTGGATTATCGCCTCTGTTGAAACCGATAAAAGAAAAAAGGTTGCCTTTCCCGTCTAAAGTTCCAGATGAATTAGAGGCATTTGGACCAGAATCAATCTCTTGCGTCACAGGGTGATTCTCATACTCTCTTACAAGATCATCCTGAGATTTTTTAATCTTTTTGTCTACTTCTGTTTTTACAATATTCGACGTAACCTTTAGATTTCTACCCGCACTAAGTTCTCCTAAAAGTTTTCTTTGATCAATATGGACAGTTGTTTTAGCCATCACGTTTTAAATAAATCTTCCAATATGGATTATTGAAAGGCCCAATAGCTTCTGCGTCTGATACTAGAGAGTATCTTTCATCATCTACTTCTATTACTGAAGCATTCTTGATTAATTCTTTTGCGTCGTAATTTACTTTAATACGAACTACATTTTCCGAAGAACCGGCTCCAATGTCTTCAATAAATTCATTGTCTTTTTGACTGTCATAAAATACCCTAGCTTCTACCGTATGCTTAGTCAGCTTTTTATCTTTAGCTGTCTTTGCTTGATTGAAAGACCTACCATAAATAGGATTGAATTGAGTATCTGAAAAATCAACAGAAGTAACTTCTTCTACATAAACAAATATATTTTTTTTAAAAGTGTCGTGAACATCGTCCAAGATACTTTCAATCGCGCTTTTTTCGCTATCGTTAAATATTGATGCCATTAGTGATCGTGATTAAAACAGTTATATTCGGTATCTGCAAGTCCTTCGGCACTGTCAACTCCAATTGGTGAAGACTTCTGCATATTGTATTGAAACAAAAGATCCTCAAGATTACCGCGAGCAGCAGCAGCGAATTCTGAAAAGGTTCTAGAAATTTGGTGTTTACTTACCTTTTGAATTGTAGTGTCACCCTCCTTTACCATAGTAACGCTATCTGCGTTACCCTCACCCCATATAATGCCCCTCAGAGCCTCTCTAGCCGCTCTTTCGTAGTATTCTTCTTCGTATAAGGATTTAAAGATATCCTTTTCTACTGGCATTAGACCGCTTGGCCCAATACCTCCAGTTTCATTAATGAAGAAATCTTCGTGAGTTAAACCGTTAAGTTCACCAATGTGCGTTTCTAGCCAACCCGAAACAAAAGAAACGGGAAACCTTCCCGTATCGTCTGGAAAAGAGTATGTAACGATGTCTTCTGCAAGAGACTGTAAATCATTCATATCTCTTACAGTTACACTTTTTAAGCAGATCAGAGAAGGTGTTTAATTTTTTTATACTCTTCACTAGAGGGGTCAATATCGTTACTGGTAGCACCTTGAATCATTCTAGACTTAGAGATGAAATCATCAAAATTATCAACAAGACGTTCTGTTAGCTGTGTATTGTTATTGACAGGAGTAATCCCAACTCTAATAGCCAGTTTATGCTTCTCGTCCAAGTCCATTTCTTCCAATCTTTCAATGAATGTAGCCTTGCTCAAAGTCTGGTAAGGATTCATCTTACCCATATCAAGTAACTGCTCCAATTCTGCCTGACTTCTTTCTTTAGGCTGATTGGTTTCGCGATCTTTACCGTCTGAAAAGTCAAATTCCTCTTGTTTTTCCATACCCTATTATATTATTTTTAATGATTAATTTAAAGCAAAAAAGCACGACCCGATTAACGAGTCGTGCTTTTTTTAATTCAACAAGTCCTTATTAAGCACCTGTGAGGACGATACCCGAAAGCCTACGGTCTTCGGTAACGATGCGACCCTCTTCGATCTTACCATACCATCCTGTCTTGTTCTGACGAACTGCGAACTGGTCATCCACTTCAACAGTAACCTCAGTGGACGAACCCTCTTCCGTAATGGTTGGGCGAATAAGTCCAGTGTTTCCACGATCAACACCGATGATGATTTCATCTTTGGTGTTATCAAAAGTAACAGGAGATCCAGCAGCGGTATTAACTGCATCGAAGATTTCGTTGTAACGCTGGTTAACACCAAGCTCAAGAATTTCGATGATTCCGATACCGAAAAGAGAAGGAAGACCACCTTGGCCCATGAGCGCCTCACGCATTGCGTCAGTAGCGTCAGTTCCGTGACTCTGAGTTTCGCTGACAGGATTGTAAGCGATGCTTCGGATGCTCTCAACCGCCTCTGGAGACATGATGAGGTCAGAAACGCCAACCATAGAACCACCAACAGGAGTTCCGCTGGAGTAGTTGCTCCAGATACGCTTAGAGCGAGTAACGAGAGCGTTGAAGTCAGCAAGCTGAAGACGATCATCAGCAAGAGTGCTGATAACGTGATTTCCAGCAGCAGCACTACCAGCAACTTTAGTGTCAGCAGCAACAAGTGCGCCGAGAAGCTGGTTTACAGAAGTCTTCTCTTGCTTGAGAAGGAATTCCTGTGCCATGCGAGTGAAGACAGCGGAAACAACGTCAACGCGAGCCTTAC
>VMHT01081969.1_pt1 | contig 21467 bp, 26 predicted proteins | sample 4693611 | NCBI WGS metagenome assembly VMHT01 (sample SAMN12280063, study PRJNA550983) | marine metagenome | isolation source: seawater sampled from same location over 5 years 0.02-0.2 micron viral filtrate | place: USA: collected off the coast of southern California halfway between the port... ...
CGTCACCAATGTCCCACCGCTTTCAACGGTTAATGTAACACCAGAAGCCACAGTAAACGGACCAGTTACGTTGGCGTTCTCTGTAGCTAGGATGGTTGTATTTGCTGTTAGGGATTGTGCGTTGGTACGGAATAGTCCACCAGCCTTGAAGTTACCCTTGTTCTCAGCAGGTGGTGTAATTGTACCAGCTTGGGGTGCTAGGTAATTTACAAAGATGTTACCTGTACCAGAAGAAGGGGCAGCACTAAATGTAAGTGTAGTGCCATCAGGAATAGTGTAAGCTGCTGTGTCCTGCACAACACCATCGACTGACACCAGTACGTCTTGCACAGAAGATACTGTAGTAGTCAATGTAAATGTGGTATCGCTACCATCACCATTAAAGCGTTGCACAGCTTTAGTAGCTTGATAGGAACCTGGAACCTTTTGACCAATATACGGCATACTTTATTCCTTATGAACTGATGGTATCGACTACGGAAACCCAAACATCTGCGCTTGATGCAGTATCACTTTTTACATTCAGTATATCACCAGATTGCATTACAATTTTTGCACCACCGTCCAAGACTTGTAAAGCTGAACCTACTGGAATTGGTGCATCTTTAATAATGTAATAATCATCAGTAGCACCAGCGCCAGTAATGTATACATCCATTAATATTTGGGTGGTTGTAACATTAGCAATGTTGATACCGATTAAGGCATCATCAGAGTTAGCGGTTCGTAAAACAACTTCACCTGTGCCAACATTCCGTGCGATGTTTCTTTCAAAATCCTGTGCCATAATAAATCCTTATTTTACAACGCGATAGCCATAGCCACTGCAAAACCAGCAGATGCCCCTGATGATGATATATTAGTCAGTTGAGAACCATCTACTGCTGGTAGCCTAGCTGACCCATCTAAAACGACAGTATTCCCAGCAGAAGTTCCTGTGTTAGTAACCGCTGCTGTTCCAAGTCCAAGTGATGTACGCGCTGTTCCTGCTGTCTCTAAGACAAAGTTAGAACCATCACCTACAATAAAACCGCCATCTGTTACTGCTAGTCCAGCTACATCCTGTAGTTGTGCGTCAAGTCTTGCATTAGCAATTGTACCTGTAAGTTGTGTAGCGACAATAGACTTGTTAGTAAGTGTCTGTGTGGCCGATGTTCCAACTATTTCTTGGTCACTTCCTGCTGGCAAGGTAAGGACATTAGTTACACTGGCAGAATGAGGTTGTGATATAACTGTCTGCCCGTGACTGTTGCTTTCACAATTAAACTGTATAGCGCCTGGGTTGGTATTACCACGAATTGTTACATGCCCTGTGCCTTTTGCTTCTAAGTCAAGGTCAATGTTGGAATCATCACCCGTTGCAGATAGTTTAGGTGGGCTACCTGTTGCTGCATTTGCTACGTCAAATTGATTAACGGCGCTTGATGTTGTTTGAAATATTATCTGTTCATTGCCGTTTTCATCAGCGATAAAATGTGCATCATCTATAAGAATATTGTGGCTATTGGTATCCAAATTAGCGCCAAGCTGGGGACTGGTATCCTCAACAACATTAGCTAAGTTACCCACAGCGGACACAACGTCAATAAATGCGCTTCCATTGTGTACCTTCATATTCCCAGAACTCGTGTTGAAATATAAATCTCCGGCATCCAAGTTCGATGTTGGGTCAGAGCTTGCCGCGCCGTGATACTGGTTTTGAAATGTTGTTAATGTCGTGGCGGCAGATGTTGCTGAACTTGCCGAGGCCGTTGCGCTGTTGGCTGATGCAGTCGCGCTGTTGGCTGATGCAGTCGCGCTTGATGCCGCATTTGTGGCTGATGTGGCGGCAGAAACGGCATCAACAAGCAAAGCCCAATAGGTTGTATTTGTTAAAGCTGTACCCGCTGGCGAGTCTTGCAGAGCTATGTACACATTGTTTAGCTGTCCTGCTGTGGTTGATTTTACAATGTCACGCTCAATGTATGCCGCTGTTGTGGTTGTCGCGTCTGTCCCTTTAAAAGTTCCAATCTCTTGGAAAATAGCAAGGTCGCCATTCGTGTCGAAACCAAGGATTTTGTTGGCTCTGTCTGCTGCGCCAACGGTAAATTGTGCTGTGGCAATCGTATTTGTTTGTGACAGCTTTAGTGAACGCCCTACCTCTTCTTGTAGTTCTTGAGCAATTAGGGTTAACTTATCTAGCGCATCTTCGTGCGTTGCTGCTGGAAACGGGTCATTTGGCGTGTAGTCGGTAAGTTGCGTACGGGCTGTGGTTCTAAGTAAAACAACCGTTTCGCCTGATGCTGGTGCGGAGCCAAATGTTATATTACCGCCGCTGGCACTGCCTACACCCGACACAGTATAATGCGTTGTTTTTGTTTTTGTAGCTTCTACGCCAGTCGAGTCAGTACGGACAATAACTGTAATATCGTCATCATCAAATATCTTGAACGTATAAGCAAAAACGGTAGTGCTGCCATTACCGCTGTAGCTATTCCTGGTGTTAGTGGTGCTAACTGTCATATTTAACTCCTAGCATATATATACATCATTTTATATAACTACTCAATCTTAGCTTGTTCTGGCAAACCGTCTACCATTTGATTGAGCATATTTTTTATTCCTATAGCATTTTGAAACGGTAATAGTGAGTTTAATGCCCGTTGTTGACCGCGTGACCATTGATAGTCTGGGTTGAGTAATGAACGTGCGCCGCCCTGCATAACTTTGCCCATAGTGTCTAGCTGATTAATAATTGGCGCGCCAGACAAAAACCCTGTGGCAAGACCCGTACTTCGCTTGTAGGAAAACATTGGTTCATAGCCAGTCGCCCAAGCCAATGTGTCTGCCGCTGAAGGGAATAATGCTGCCCAAGAACTACGGGCAAACGCCATTTTACCTATTTCTTCTACGCTTAATCTTTCTTTTAGAAACTCTGCTTTATCTTCTCTGCCAATAGCATTGACATGAGTTTGTGCTGTGTACGCCAGCGCACCATAAAATGTTGACCACATCATAGCTTGATATGCAGCAAAGTCATTACGTTTAATGTTATGCAAAAACTGTTTTGAGTGTGACACCAGCATAAATGCACGGAACTGAGTAAATATTTTACCCATAGTGCTGGTCATGTGAATGTTTAAGTTACCTACATCGTTCTGCTGGATGCTTTGCCGTGTCCATCTAGCCACTGCATAAGCAAACGCATCTCTAGCCTCTATGTCTTTCCATGCTGACATGTTAATTGTTTTAACTTTGCGGGTGCGCAAAAACAAAGACGGGTTTGTCACAGCGTTTTTCTGTATCTGGTCTACTACGCGGGGCCACATCTTTTCGTCTAGGCCAAACGATTTTAGCCGTGCTGCTATGTCTTGTTCAATTGTAGACTTTCCTAGTTTTTTCATCCGCAGTTTTTTAACGCCAGAGGCAACATCAACTAATGATTGTACAGCAACCTTTGCTGCGGCACGTTCCAGCGCAACCGTAATTGGCGCAAGACCGGATATATCAGCAGAAAAACGCTTTAGTTTGTGCATAAAATTTATAGCACTATCAATCTTGTCGCCTTTTCCTAAACCATACAAGTCTTCAACGCTATACTTGTTCATGGACTGTTGGATAACTCGGTCAACGCCAGACCCGACAAAAGCCTCTACATCTCTAGCAACTAAATCTTCCAACTCACCATTGGCCGTACGCCGTATCATTGCACCCATATCTGGCACAACCCGCATCAACGCTACAGTGCCATCAATGGATACAGCATTTCCTAGTTCCGATATTTGCGCAAAGCCCACCTGGTTCATAACACGGATAAAGTTGTAATCCATTAACAAGCGTATTATTCTGTTTGCATCACTGGATGGGTCGCCAATCAGAGGTGAAGTTCTACCAGAAACCAAAGCATATAAAACATTTAGCTTCTCAATATCTTTGTTGGCTTGCTTGCGTCCTTCTGCCCCTAGTTTTTTGCCTTCCTCTAAGATGTCTTTTTTTATTGACTCAAAGTCACCGTCAGAAAATATACCTTTTTTAGCCAAGGCAATTTTGCCCTGCATAGAGTTGATGTAGCTGTTTACTACAGCCTCAGTATCACGTTCCATTAAGTCTTTGATATGTAATGTTTTTCCGTTAGCCTCTACAGTAGAACTCATATCAAACTTTAAGCGGCGTTTGGCTCTTGCTGGCACACCTTCCCTGTCCATGTCCAACTGGCTTAAAAGCCGGTCAACCCTAGCTTCGTCAAGCAGTTCTTCCTCTAGCAAAATATCGCGCAAGGCTTCTTTGTTAGAGGTGCTAAATATTCTCGCCAGCCCCGCATCCATACCGACTTCGTTCTTAACAATTTTATTAAACATCCCCTTTGCAATGGCTTCAGCTAAGTCTTCGTCCATAGTGCGATTGGCAGACAACAGACTTTTCTTTAAAAGTTGCTGGACTCCTTTTGTGCTAAAGTCCTGTTCTGCTTTAAGTAATCTATGCCCATCCCAAAGGTGCGTAAAATATGTTAGGTCTTCTGGAATATTATCAAAACCTTTTACGCCAGCACGTTTAGCTTCTTGCAACATATCACGGAATAGGCGGCTGGTATTTTGTGCTGCCGCAATGACATTAGGGTCCGTTGATGTGCCAGGTGACTCAATCTCATCAGCGACCAACTTACCAAACTCACCACGCCTAGACTCTAGTTTGCGTCCACCCCAGGTAACACCGCTAGACTTTGCCCAGCCATCATACCCAGCTTCGTATCCCTGATAGAATTTATTTGATGTAACCTTTGTGCCAACAGTCTTGATAAGGTCGGCAGTAAATTCACCAGGCTCAACAGCGTCCTCGCCAAGTATTCCAGCGATTTTTCGGGTTATGCCAATTGTACTGCTTTTTAACTGCCCAACTACGTCAAATCTTATAATACCCATTGCAGCATATGGTTCCGCTTCTGCGTCATCAATTCTTTCTTGGATGCCACGTCTTATGTCCATTTCTTGCATAGGACGCGATGCAGGGTTCTCTGCCGCACCTACGCCAGTATCAATACCACGGTCAATCATGGCTTGATTAACATCTGCTGCTTGTGCTTCATCTGCATACTTCATCGTGTTCATGGCGGCTTGTTGATAGCGTTCTTTAGATGCTTTACCAAACACACCTTTAGCCCCAGCAACAGCGCCACCTAACAAGAAGCCACCACCAGCCGCATATAATATATCGTATGGGTCTTTCATATTGTTTTGCGACACAAGGTATGCTTCGATTGCTGCCGCTGATGCGGAACTAGCGGTTGCTGCACGGAATGTTCTAGCTAATCTAGTTGCCTTTCCTCCCCATATTAACGGGGCGGCTATGCCTTCTGTTGCTATAGTTGCTGTAATGGCTGGCACATCAAGTGTTGCCGCTGCTACCTGTAAACCAATACCACCCCATCCATACTTAGCAAGAGTGTCTTGGTTTTTAAGAGACTCTTTGGCGCGGTCATGTAATTTTTGCAAGTGAGGTAAGCTAACCGCATCCACAACGTAATCCTTGCGGTCTTCTGGTACGCCCTCTGTGTACTGTTCAATCAACTCTGGGGTAAGGTCAAACTCTCTGTCTGGTTCGTGGTCTTCTAAACCATTGAATATCCAAGACATAGTATTTTCTTCAGCAAATGCTGCATCAACAGCTTGACCAAACGTCACTTTTTCTTTTTCTTCTTCGTACAGGCGTTCAGCAGCTTGTTCTTCTAGCAAGCTAATTGGGCGGTCTACTTGTATTTGATTAGGGTCAAGAACCACTTTGTAACCTTCCTAGTTCAACGCCAGACTTTTGCAATTCGGCGGCTTCCTCTAACAGTGACTTGCGTTTTGCGATAGCAGCGTCTGCCGCTTCCTTGCCTTGTTCTTTTCTAATCTTGGAGAGATTTAGCCCTGTTAGTTCGCCAGCCTCACGGCGCAATCTTTGCACCTCTGTTTGCAGTTTTTGCGGTTCTGTAAGACCACGTTCTTCAAGATTTTTTTGTATTAACTTTTTGGTCTGTACACTTGCGTCAGCGTCGAGCAATCCTTGCAAGTCTCCAATCGGATACAAAGGCGCACCAGCATATGAAGCAACAACCCCATTATGAATAACAATCCATTCGTCTGAACGACCACTGGTCGGTATCAAAGCAATATCGTCAATCTGTAAATCGGTGATTTTTCCTTTGTCACCCGCTGGCAAAGCCTGATTTTTGTTAAAGAAATCTTTTGCCGCTAAATCAACCATAGTTTTTATATCTTTAGGATAACTTTTGCGGCGAGGTATAAGCTGTCCACGCAAGTTTATGTGGGTTTCGTTTATGCTTTTAGCCGCTGCTTGGACTGCACTCTTTGCGTCCATTGTCCCCATTCTAATGTAAGTTTTACTTAAGTCTTCCAAACGCTGCTGTATTGATGAACGATTATCAACTTTTTCGCCAAATAACACAGCGCCAAACACTGTCGTAACATTTGCGTCCAGTATCCCGTCTACCTCGCTTTTAACCACAGAGTATTTTGCATCAACATCAACCCCACTATTAAACCCTCGCGTAACACGGTTGATTGCGTCAACAGTCTCGACCCCAACTTCCTCTAAAGCCATAACGGAGTCAAAATATGCTTGGTTTTGTTCTGTGGCGTGGTCTGCAAGTATGCCCTCACCTCTTGCTTTAACCTGTCTATAAGCCTCTAGCCCCTCTAGCACAGGATTAACGTCTGAAGATGGGTCAAAAGATGGTGACAGTGCTTCATTCACCGCGCCATCAATTATACCTTTGATTGTTGGGGATGTCATATTGTTGCGAGACAACAAATCAAGCTGTTCTGGTAAACTTTTTCCAAGCAAACCTTGGTTCATCATGGCTTTTTCTTCATCGGGTGTGTAAGCGCCTTTGTAGTTGTCTAACTCACCAGCCGCAAATGCCTTTACTCCCGCATCAAATTTAATTTGCTTTTGTTGTTTTTCAACAAGAGTTATGGCTGTATCCGCCACAGACTTTGATATAGAATTTGCGGAGGTTGAGGTGTCTGCGCTTTCTATAAGAGATGGCCTCCCACCAAAACTTTCAGTGACCAATGCGTTTGCTGTTTCAGACAACAGCTTGGCCTGTTCAAAATTACCTTCTGCTAATGCATTTTTTGCTTGGGCATCCATTGTTCTTGCAGTCGCCAACACGGACGCATTTGCATCTTCGACATCCTCAGTCGTGTTATACACATCCAAGGCTATAGCTAGTGCGCCATCTTGTCCAGCAGCCTCATATCCGTCCACAATAGAAGCTGTGTTTGCAGAACGCAGTTCAATTTGGAAACCTTTTTTAATCTTTTCCGCTTCAGATATAAGCTGATTGCGTCTGCCTACGGGCATCTCTTTTGCATTAAATGAGATTGTGTCTCCGTTCTGTCTAGTGATGCTAAAGTCTTCACCAGCCTTATAACCATTTATAAGTTGCTGTGCTTCGGCTGAAGACATATCAGCTTCCACAACGGTCTCTAATGTAGACTCATACAACTTTGTTCCTAAATTGCTTTTAGCAGTAGCTATGCTACTTTTGGCTTTGATAAGCACACTTGGATTTAAAGATGTATCATCTTTTAATGTCTGATAAGCAGCATCTAGTTCCGCTGGTGTCTGGGCCGACTCTAACTTCAAATTGAATGTATCGACCTTTACATTTTGCGTAAATGATTGTGGGCTATAATTTAACTTTCTGTTTTCTGTTTTAGCTGCATCAAATATTTTAGCAGCGTTTGCCTCAGCAAGCATATATGGGGCAGACCCAGGTGCAGCGGTACGCATAGTCTGTCTATGACTGTCGAGAGACTTGTTATCAGCCTCAGTGCTTAACTGTGTGCCTCTATTAAATGCGTTTTTCTGGGCATCTAACGATGCTATGGAAAATTGTGAGTCTATCTCGGATTTTACTAATGCCAATCTACGTTTACTATAACCTTTGTTTTCTAGGTTTTTTAAATAGTCGGCCTTGTGTGCTGCCATACTATTCTTAGCGTCACCAAAGGTTGTGCTTTGGTCTTCCATATTTTTTTGCATTGCAGATTCTTTTGCGGCCTCTGACTCCTCCTGCAATATGCGCCTATCTTCGCGTTTCCTCTCTTGTTCAGCTAATTTGTAAGCTACATCTCCAAGCTGCTCGCCAAACGCAGCAGTTGCTTTTCCTGGGGCTTCAAATGCAGCCGAGTTTGCGCGTGGCCCTAACCCGCCTGCCGCTACACCTACTTGCTGTTGATATATTGGAATTTTTGGCATTGCTTACTTTACCCCATACCGAATGTTGCGGCTTTTTCTGCGCCAGCTAATAGTGATTGATAAGAAGCAGTTTTTAATGCGCTTGACCTAGCGCGTCCCTCAGCCCGTGTGATTGCTGCCTCTGATGCTTTAGCTGTTTGTTCTATGTCGGCAGCATACTGTATATTCAATGCGTCCATCTCTGTGTTAAAATATGAATCAGCCATAGCTTGTAATGCGCTACCTGACATCTGTACGCCTGACGCAGCCGTGGCAACCTTTTGTGTAGCAACTGTTCTGTCAGACCCTTGACGCATCCTTGCTTCTTCATCAATCTTACGTCTTTGAAGTAATACCGCCTCGTTTTCTGCAACCTGTGCGTTAAACTCAGCAGTTTGTCTGGCTGCCTTTGCAGCAGCTTGGTTCCCTTTGTAACCAAGAAGCGCATCAATCATTACAACACCCTTGCCATGCGGTAATAGTCACTACCGTCTGGCCCAAACTTGTACATAATACCTTCATTTTCAAATCCCATCCATCTAGCAAACCTAATCGCCTCTGGGTCGCCCATGTGGATACTAGCTTGCACACGATGTAAACTCGTTGTTGCCAGTATACTACTAAACAGTGTCTTAGCATACCTAGCTAGTGACAGCTTCCATTTCGGTGCATGCTTAGACAAAATTACCCAGCCCTCTCCAACGCCAGACCACATCTCATGTATGCCACCAACCGCCACAACTTCCCTGTTGCCCATGATTGCATAGCCTATCACTTGCTGCCCGTTGTCAAATGCAGCCCTCATGCTTTCTGGAAACTCAAAGTCAGTTTCAATGCTATTAACAAGGCTAGAGTTAAATGGAACAATACTAAGCATCGAAAGTGTTTGACCTCCGCATGATAGCCAGCACAGTCATAGGTAATGGCTGTGATTGCCGTACAACAACCCGTGCATCGTTCTCATATCCAGATGGAAAGTATATTTCTTTATCGCCTGTGAATAATGGTACAGCTTGGTTCATAGCCATGCTGCTGTCACGGAATGGTAATCTGTCTAAGTTGTTTATATCTGGCCCCAACTCTGCACCCACAGTCTTAAAGAACCGCGCTGTTACGCCATGAATACGTTTAATCTTGCCTTGTGCAACGCCATCATCTGCCCCAGCCTCCAGACGCAAAGTCTCTAGTGTAGAGGTGTAGCTATATCCAACATGCACTTTTGATGCGCTTCTTTCTAATGTTATTGAACCGCCCGATACAGTTTTATCAGGATGAGATGCGCCATCAGCTAGAATTGTAACTGTTTCGCCTTCTAAATGGTTGAGGCCAGTTATAGTAGTTGTAGCCGAACCATCATACGTTAAACCGCTGTCAACGTAGAAGGCATCGGCAACATCATCACCAAACTCAATCGGCTTCAAAAACTCAACATGCCGCACCGTGCTTCCGTCAATCGTGCGTTTTACCGACATATATACCTGGTCCTCTGCGCCTGATGGTATAGCTGTAATGCTTTCCACTACACCGCTACCACCAATAGAATGGTCATGCCAGCCAATCGCTGCATTAGCGCGGTCATACGTTAGCCCAACCAATCGCCCATCACTATGCACAAACCACACAATCAGTTCTGGCTCTTGCTGCCACACCATATCTGTAAGGCCACCGCTAGGTATGTGGTCAGCTAAGATAGTCAAGTCGATGCCCAGTAATCCATCAGTATCCAAGTCAAAGGTAATCTCTTTTACCTTCTCCTGGCCTTTTTGAATGAGGATAGTGCTGTTTCCAGCCCGTAATGGCCTAACCTCAGAACAGCCAAATGTAGTCTCTCGCAGCACGTTTACATTTGTTGGCGTAACAGGAGTAGACCCTGTACCGCCGGAAAGTGTAAATTCCGCGCTGGTAGTCAATACTTGTAAAAATCTTGCTGGTAATAAATGACGTATGACATTTACTTTGTCAGAGGCAATCGTAAAGTTTACGGCTGAGTCATCTAATGTGCCAGGTGTCATGTTCTCAAAATCAGCCGATACTGAACCAAATATGGTCTGTGGCTGGCCTGTAGTGCCAGCAAAGTATAATCTTTGCTCATAGAAGCCAACAGCCTTTGGGAAGCCTTGTGAGCCGCCAAACGCCCCTAATGACCATCTGGTGTTGGCATTGCTTGAACCAACAGCACTATCAGGTAGTCTTGAGTTTCCAAACTGGTCTTCATGCACATCAGCGGTAACAACTGTCGCACTGGTAAAACCAACAATCTTCACATGACCGTGTTCATCATGCAAATATTGCCAATTTATAGAGCCGTATGTTTCTGTGCCAGTTAGGTGTACTGGCGGTGTTTTCCCTGATGTTTGTGTAGAACCCGTGACTTGTTTATAAACATGCCCATTAAATCTAACAGTTACGTTGTTTGCGTAGCTTGTGCTTGCTGCCCACTCATCATGTTCTATTTCTAATATCTCACGAAACCGTATATATCTGCCAATATCGCTACTAGCAAAAAGGCTGGCAGACGCAGTAATCGTGATACCGCTGCCAGTAGCAGCAGACGCATACAATGTTGTGGTGGTATCGTTTTCGTCCAACCAAGGACCGTCAGTAAAATCTATATCTGATAGTGTAAAACTGGTTGCTGTCGTTCTTGTCAGTTTAGCTGGCTCATGGTCTTTGTGTGCAATGAAAAGCACATCCGCTGACTGCGTGTGGTTTATCTCAAAAATCTGTGTGACTGAATATGTTGTAGTCACCTCAACTATTTTACCAACGGTTCCACCGCTTGAATAAGCTGTAAATGCACTGCTGTTTATGCCTGATAACTCAAAGGTGTTAGTTGTTTTGTTTGCAACCGTGAACTCTAGGTTGTTTACCTCCACCATACCAGCAACAGACTTGATGAACACCCTATCGCCGTTATTCAAACCATGTGAAGCAGCCGTTACAACTGCTGGGTTTGCTTGAGTAATCCCAGTGATGTTCGTTGTGGCTTCTGTAAGTATGCCGCCATCTTTGTAAAATCTTATATAGTTTGCACCGAACTCAAGCACATACGCTTGCTCATCGCTTACCTCAAAGTTTATCAGTCGCACCTTTCCACCGTCTTTAGAACGACCAGCAAAAAAAGTGCCTGGTCTACGGGTAACACCCCCAGACGGGAACACAAGCATGTTGTTTACAGTCTGCGCTGCCTCATTGTATTTCTGTAAGTCAATGCGGCCTTCTAGCTTTGGGGATATTTCGCCAGTGCGAAAGTTAGTGATAATGGTGGATACACGGGCCATGTTTAGAACCTGATGTTAGTATATGTGTCTGCCAATGGCTGTTCTGGGTAGCCTTCCATAGCGTCAATAGACTTAGCCTCTCTCAGTCTTTGTTCGTACAATGCGTTCATAGTTTGTGCGACAGTACCGCTGCCAGTAATTGCATAAGCAGTCTCAGCAGCTAGTCTATGTGCTATTGTTGATGATAGCAGCGAGTCATATTGTTCCGTATCTTCTATACGCCCGATATAAATTATGTTGCATGTACCCTCATTAGACAAAATCTTTCGGCCTTCAATCTTGTACATAACATTGCTGTCATAGGCCGCAATATCGTTATCTACGTTGGAGTCCCAAAATGATAGAACACGCAAACAAAACGGGTCTGTAGGCAGGGTGTACTGATAAGTAAAACCGAAAGCGGGTGCAGTAGCATCCTGTGGTAAGTTTTTTCGGGTAACGGCTGGGTTCCATGGATGTGCGCGGAGAACCGAGTCACGGACTAATTCATAATTACGATTACAAAGTCTGGCCTCTTTAGAGTTTTGAGTTAGTGCTGTAATAGTTGCCGCACCTAGCAAGTCTAGCGCCTCATTACATATATCAACAACTGATGGCATGATTTACTAACCTTTCAACTCTAATCAACACACCCAGACTTGCATTTCTATCGCCACCTCTGAATGTACCACGCTTCCTATATGCTTCTCTTGCTATCACTTTTAACTTCTCTGTAGGCAATAATACCACAGTTTCGTCATCAAGTATAAACGCCCAATGTGTTGCCAATGTAGTAGCTATTCCACTTGGCTTGTTTCTACAAGAAAACTCCACAAACACATTTCCAGTTCGTGAAGCTACAAAATCCCTTTTCACCTCTATGGTGTTGCTGTTTAAGATACCGCCTAGCCACTTCTCAGCTATTTGGCCTACCTCTAAATCCCAGCGGAAATCCCCGCACGGTTTCATCATATTACCCTCCAGCATGATGAATTGTATGGGGGCGGTTTCCCGCCCCCACGTTACTTAGTTTACGACGTATTCGATGATGAACGCCATATCGCCACCAGTGCCACCAGTGGCATTGAATGTAGCGGCAATATAGTAAAACCCACCTGGGTCAGAACTATCACCAGCCAATTCGTACATCTGTTGGCCTGTAGTGTTTAGGTCTGCTGCCTCATAGCGCAACTCAGCAAGAGCCGCACCATCTGCAACTGATGTAGCGAAAGCATCCTCATCCTTAACAGCACCAGCATCAGTGTAGATGCCCACATTGTATGTGCAGCTACCACCAAGAGCGTCTGCGCCTACTTGCAAAGACTTGATGCTTGCGTTGCTTGGGATAGGTGCCAACATTACAATATCGTCATCAGTGCTGTCACCAGCAGCTAATGCAACATTTCCTTGTGCCACACGAACAACACCGTGCAGATTCCAAGAGTTGTTGGCAACTTGAGGAGTAGCTTCAAAGTTTTCTACGAGTGTAGAGTTTTTAGTAGTCATCTGTCACTCTCCTTTAAGCCGATTCGTCACAGTCAATCTGGACAACTTTTTCTTCTTCCATACGGGTAGAACCGATTGACATGCAATAGTACACCTGAGTTGCATAGCCTTTGTCGCTACGCTCATCAATACGAGCCATTACGTCACGGCCTATCGCTAATGCAAGACCATCCTCTGCCCATGCAAAACATGAACGGATGTTGCCAGCTTTTGACAGACGGTTAGAAACGATGAAGTTAAAGCCCATGAACTGATTTACTTCACCTTGTACCAGTGCCTTTACAGTGTTGAAGTCGCTGCTGGTGACGTTTGTGTCAGCCAAAAGTGCCTCAATCTGGTCAGGGCCACAAGCAATATAGCGTGCGATAGATGGGTCAACATCTGCCAAGTCAAGAGTTTTCTTGGCTGTACGCAACTTTGCAAGTGTCATGTCAGTTCCACCGTTAGCAATCTGCTGACCAGCAGGGAGTGCTGTTGATGTAGAACCAGTTTCACCAGTAAATGCTGTGCCGAGTGCAGCGGCGATGATTTCATCGTCCATTGAACGGCCCATGGCAGCGGCGCTGGCCTGTGCATAAGCTGATGTTGGGTCGATAAGCATACGAACCTTGTCTTGGTCGTCAATAAGGTCTGCATACTCATAGTCAACGAGTGAAACCCTACGTCTTGCGTGTGGGGTATCAATCTGTGGTGTGTCAGCATGACGAGTTGTACGCTTCTGCGCAGTCGCCTTACCAACCTGGTCAAAGAAGGCATTTTTACCAGTCATATTCTCTACGCGCACCGCATCACGCAGACGAGAACCCATCTGCTGCGATAGCATCTGCACGTTTGCAGAATACTGCTGGACAAATGCCGTGGTTACTTGTGTGGACATAGCGTCCTCCTTTTACACGGTTACATTTGAACTTTCGGTGCGCTACCCGCTTTTACGGACACTCCTGGTCTTTACAGCCGACTTATGGCCACCATCTTTCTGGTTGTCAGCAGGACGAGTTGCCTCGCTACCCCGCATTACCCACTCATAGTATTGGTCTGCGAGTAGGTGTGGATTGAGTACATCACGCTGGCTACCAAACTCGACAGCTAATCGTAGGCACTCAAGCCGAATATCTGTGACGGACAACTCATCCATGTAGCTGTTCCATCAAATGTTGCATACGTTCTACAGCCTTGTTTCTCGCAATAGGGTTCTTTTTATCCCAATAGGCGTGAGACTTGTCGTTCATAATGGCATCAATCTCAGCTTGCGCTGTGGCTGGTGTCATTACACTTGACTGTGACATTTCTGCAACAGTATCTTCACTGGTGACAGATTGCCTGAAATCTGCAATTTTTGCAAATGCTTTAATAAACTCAGCGTTGTCTCCCAGCTTTGAACCATCCTGTAAAGTTATATTAAACATTTCAGGGTCTGCAAATTCTTGCGCGGTCTTTGCGGCAGCTTCAACCTTATGGTCAAAAGCGCGGCCCCATTCACCGCGTAATGATTCTACTGTTTTTTCCTTTGCAGCTTCAACTAACTCTAATGATTGTTCGTCAGATTGCTCTACTGTACTCTTATAGTAGTCCAGCACACCCTTGGCTTGAATAGGAGTAAGACGCAATTTATGCGCAATATCTGCGTAATCTGTAGCCAATTCTTCAGTAATTACGTTGCCATCAACGTCAAAACCATAATCGCTTGGTGCTTCTGGTCTGCCTAGACGGTCATATATACGGTCTAAGTCCTCTTCTGTTGGGTTGACAGGAACCGCTATCTTATCAGCACCTATCAATCTTTGCGCGTTCACATAAGAACGGGCTAGGTTTTCTACATCTTTGATAGGCGAGATGCTTGGATGTTCGCGTAGTTCTTCTGGTATCATCTGTAAAAAATCGTTACCAGACCCGCCTGATGCTACCTCTGCTGGCGTTTCAATCGCTGGCGCAGGGGTTGCCTCTGGCTGGGCTACCTGTTCGACTGCTTCTTCTGACATTTATTCCTCTTTCATCATGTTGTGAATATGAAGGATAACAGCACGTTTCCCTTCCTCAAATGCTGTGGCGTTTGCATCGCCAGCAACATAACTCAAGGCACGATAGTTACACCGCGCCTCTAAGTCAGCTAATACTTTAGCTGAACTGTCTGTGTTAAATGTTTGTCTGTAAAGGTCTTTTAGCTTTTCAATCTCAGGTGTCACTTATTAACCATCCTAGACGCTTGCGCTATCTGGGCTACATTTTGGACATCTTGCTGTTCTTGCATCATTTCCATCTGTGCCTGTTCTTGCGCTGCACGTTCCTCTCTAACTTGTTGTACCTCACGTTCCGACTTCAGTGCTGTTTTTGGAACGCCTAGTGCATCAGTTACATGCTTTACTAATCCATCTGCATCAATGTGGTCGCCTACTGGAATTGCCTGTGAAAGCGGCATCAATATCTCAAGTGCCTTCATTGTGCTATTCAGGCTACTTGACTTCTGCGCGCGGGCTAGCGGCGATACATATTCAATATCCACATCACGTCCTTGTAATATCTCTGGTGGTTGGGCCAGCATGTCGGAGCGTAGCATTAACGCAAACACGCGGTCAATTAAAGGCCGTAGCATTTCATTCATCAATCTACCCAAAACAGGGCCGATGACTCTCATACGCTCTTCTTGTCTTTGAACAACCTCTGTAGCTGTCATATTAGGACTTTGACCGCTAAGAAGCTGGTCAACATAGAACGCTGAACGAATAGCTGTACGGCGCTGTTCTTCCATACTCAAACCAATAGGGATGTTTGCGCCTGTGTTTAGCGGCGTAATTGTGTCTCTTGTGCCGCTTCTAAAGAAGTTCAATCCCCCAGGCTGCGTTCTAATGGGCAAGAGGAATCCATCATCAGGAACAAGAAGGGGAGGGTCTATCTGTTTCTGAGCAGCTTGGATGATTGTTTTTGACATAAGATTTAACATCTTAACATCAGGCAACGCAACCATCGCTGGGGAACGCCCCATTGTCTCACCAGTTGCCTTTAAAAATCGTGGGACAATATACGGGAACTCTTGGAAACCACTTTCAGAAAGCAGCCCCTTAGTTTGCATATCAACATAGAACGATGCGAATGGCATGTTCTTGTTGTCTTTTTTGTTAGGGTCACGGTTAATACGCGGAACCACAGCATGCAGTATTTCTATTTCTTCGTCAGGTTTGTCTTGAAAAACCTTGCGGATGTAATCAGTAACTTGGTCAAACCCAAAGCGTTGTATCGCTTGCCTTGCCGGAATCTTGTAGACACGGAAAACTGTATCAACAATACCGTATTGATTTTCTTGCACATAAAACTCAGAAATGTGGCGTGTGCTAAATCGCAAGCTGCCATCATCCATCTCAGCAAACATACAGCCTGTGCCAAACACAACTAAGTCCACATACATCTCATGGACTTCAGTTTCAAAGTTTGATTGGCTAAACGCCCTCATCATGCGCATACTACTGTCTTGCAGCCACTCACGCACTTCATCATCGCGGCCTACGTCGCCATCTTTCATGTCCAGCATAAACCAAGGCGTAGCACCGCTGGTCAACATGCCGTGCAAACTTGCAGCCAGCAAGTCAACAGATTGCAACGCAGTACCATCAAAGATTAGTTCCATACGTTTTTCGCCACGGCTGCGCTTTCGCACAATATCAGCCTTGCGTGGCAGCATATAGTCAGCTAGTTCCTGGTAGTGTGTATCCCAATTATCCCTGCGGGTTTTAAGATACTCGTAACGCTTGACTAATCCTTTGATGAAATCGTCCATAAATTACCCCAATAATGTAGGTGCGCCGCCAGTGCCGCCTGTCGCTGCGTCTTGCCCTAGTGCGCCAGCAACAATAGTTGCTCCCGCACCTTTTTTTCTTCTAACCTTCATTGTGGCTTCTTCAGATAGGGCTGCTGCGCGTTGTGTGTCCTCATCACTTGCCTGCATTGGCGGTGGAGGCGGCGGTGGCGCTGGTGGTATATATACTTTTGGTTTTAAAAAAGACATTATGCGCTACCTCCTGTCGGTGCTTTTGAGCTAGGCTTTGCGTAAGTTATGCCGTAACCTTCTATTAATGTACCAGCCGCACCAGAGCGTTTACCTTTAGTACGGCGTTTGCCACGTCCTAGCATTGTTTCGTCTGGCACAACTTCTGGCGTTACCTCTGGGGTAACTTCTGGTGTCGTTACAGGCATTTCACCACTTAGTATAGCGCGGCGTTCTTCTTTGTCAGTGTTCATAACAACGTCAAAAGTTTCAGCAGCAATTTTTTTGGTTGGCTTCTCAATTACTTCTTCAAAAGCCTCTGCCGCTACTTTTCTGCCAGCTTTAACAATCTTATTAACTGGTTTCCTAATAAACTTGGGAACAAACCTTGGTAGCCCACCACCCATAACAATCTCCTAATTCCACTTGTGAAAGCCTAGTTTTTGTGTCTCAGTGCGCAGCCAGTACGCATTTTTATACCCTTTATTAGATAACATATTTTTTAGCTTTCGGAAACCTATAGCTATATTTCTCTTGCCACCAACGGCAATAAAGTCAACTATCCACGGTACATCACCACCACCATCGTAGCCTTCTGCTGGAAAACAAAGGCTATCTGTGTACTCTACAACGTGAGCATAACTAGGAAATGCCCAGGTCGCAAAGCATATAGGCATCTTATATTTATCTCTTAAAACCATATACTGACCTAACATCATAGGCGGTCTAATGCAGCGTTGAACTTCCTCAACGCCCCACCAGCCGTGGTAGTCACTCCAATCAAGCAAATACTTGATAGCTTCTACATCTGTGGACTTGCTCATAACGTGAATGGGTTATACTCCATCTGTGCTACTTGTTGCGGAGGTTTTGTAAAGTTACTTCTATTTTCGAGACCCACAGCGAGATACCGAAACGCATCTGCCGCATGTGACGTAAAATCATGCAACGGATGGTCTCTAAAAACTTTTCTACGTTCATCAAACTCCTGCCTATACTGTTTTAAATAACCAACGCCTTCACCACACTTATCTTTATCAAAGTGGCATTTAGGTATTAACATCCTTGCTGCATTAATACCATCGGCTATCTTCATCTTAGGTATTACCCTAAACCTAATACCAAGGCTGTAAGCAGTCTCTAACCTAGACTTGCCGCTGCCTAATTCCCTAACCTCAATGTCATGCGGCGCTAAATGGTCGCCATAAGTATATTCCTTCTTATTAAGAATATCCGCATAATGCTGTAAACCAACACCACTACTCTCGTAATAGTCAATAACATTAACCGCACCACCACGGAAAATCTGGGCGAACCAGATAGCTGTAGAATCGTTTATCCCCAAATCCCAAGCAGTATGCACAGGGTACATAGGGTCATAAGGAACTCTAGTAATACGTCCATCATCATCAGCAGCATCCAACAGCTTACCGTAGTAAGCGCCAATAATAGCAGCAGTAAAAGAACACTCATATTCCTGTTCGTACTGTTCTGGTGTCATCTGCTTTTGGGCGGCCTCTAGTTCATCATCCTTAACCAAGCCACTCTCACTAGCCTTGACAGTCTTGTGATACCACTGGTCAGACCCGTTCTCTACCTCCAACTTGGCGGTTTCCAGCAAATCATAAAAATGATTATGCCCTGCTGGTGTGCCTAAAAATATAGCCGCACCCTCTCTGTCAGACAGTGCTGGTCTTACAACCTCCCCCCATACCCTTGGGTTCTGCATACCAAACTCATCAAAGGCACACATATCTAAATAAATACCACGCAAACTATCTGGGTTCTCAGCAGACAACAGCATCAACCTACCGCCATTAGGAAAGTCAACACGCAGTTCTGTCTCATTAAAAGAAACACCTGGTATCACTCCGGCGTAATACTTCACATAATCCCACGCAATCCTCTTAGCTTGTGTAAAAGTAGGCGCAACAAACGCAACCCTTGGCCTTGGCAACTCACAAGTAAGCGCCTTCTTAATTAACTCATTAACAGCCCATACAGTTTTGCCAAAGCGTCTGTGCATTACCAGTACGTTCCATCGCTTTAAGCTGTTGTGCATCTCTGCCTGTAAGGGCCGAGGCTTGTAAGGTATCTTAACTGCTTGCGCCACTGTCACTCTCCCACAGTATCCGAACCGTACCGTCACTAACCTCTACGCCAGCACGGTTCTTAGCCTCACCAAACTTCTCAGGCAATACCTTGCCTACCTTCCATCGCACATGATGTGCATAGTCTCGCAACACATTCGGGTTGTAATCCTTCCTACCATGCAACGCATCACCGTACAAAGTATCTAACTCCTCTAAAGCCTTCTCCGCACTGTACTGCTGTGCTTCCTTAACAGCAGCAGCAAACTCCTCATCCTTCTTGCAACGCTGGTAGAACGCAGTCCTAGACACGCCAGTAGCCTCACATACGTCAACAATGCTATGCCCGTCTGCAATACTGGATAGCATAATGTCTGTACGTTGTCTTGTTAGCTTGGTCATGGTTACTCCTGAGTGTGTGTTGAATAGTAGTATTTAACATATATATAGCAGGCCGCGCCGTGTTGGGTGTGCCGCCTTACAAAACATGCCCCCCTATGCTTTGCGCTGCGGACAACAATGCAGTGTGGCTTGTCTGCAACACTGTGACATATTTGCAACACCTAACATTCTGTGATAGGCTCGCGGCGATTGCATTGCAGCGCGTGTCGTCCTGTGCTTTGTGCGTGTTGTGAAATGCAAAGCTAACCCTTCCCAAAACAAAACCTAAACAATATCAACACTTCCTTACTTATATTATATAACCAAACTTTTTTCCAATGTGTAAACTTTTTTTGCTATGGGGTGTTGACATGGCGCAGATAGTGCGCTAGGTCTTGGTTATGTTCAATTACCTTGGAGGGTTAAAACATGACTATTACAGCAAAACAAAAGAAAACTATTGAAGACGCTTATGTAAGACTAGGCGCGTTAAATAATATCAATTGGACTAGCTACCGTGACCAGCTAGTCAACATCGAAAAAGAACTAGAACGCGGTCATCGACGGTTCTGTCATGGGCGCAGTTACGGCCTAACAGTAGCGCAAGCTGCCAAATATTTTGCAGCAAAGCATATCATTGACGCTATGAACGGCCAGCAATACGACGTCAAGTCTTACTTGCACATTAAAAAGTCTTGCTTCTTGGCTCAGTCACTTGTTGCCAATTATCACGACATTATCAAACAAGCTATGGATGGGTTCGATTACGACTCATTCGCTGCGCTTGATTACTGCGAATTAGTGGAGGCATAAACAATGACTGAAAAACTTATAAACGGTTTTTGTATGATAATCACAATCTTGATAATAATGGGCTTTATAGACTGGTTGTGGTTGTTTGGAATCGAAAGCAGCCAAAGCTACACTTGGTACGCTGTAATGGCTCACTTTGCAAAATAGGCTACCGACTACCCATTGACGGCTAGAGGGCTGTCAGTGGCCTTTAAATCGCTATTAAACCATAGGAGGGTCAAACAATGGCACAATATCAGGTAACAGTAATTGGTACAGTAGAGAGGGTTGTGTTTGTCGAGGCAGATTGCCTTGAGTCAGCACAAAGCACCGCCGAGGGTGAATGGGCAGCATTGACTGGCGGCATAATAGAAACAGCCGAGACAGTAGCGGCTATAGAACTGGAGGGTTAAACAATGAAAAACTTAGACGGGCTTAGTGCCTTTGCATTTACTAGCAGCTTTATAAGCAGCGTACTTGGCGAGATAGTATCAACAAATCAAGCACCATTCACCGCGCATTGGACTGGTAAAGTCTTGGACGTTATGACCGACAACGACAGCGGCATTGATTACGTTTGCAGCCTGTCACTATCAGAGAAAGGCAAGGTTAGAATGTGGGTTTGCGATTACATGATAGACGCAAAAACGCAATATGCCTTGATAGGCTATGCCACATACCACGACATTGAATTGGAGAAAGAACCATGCAGCTAGTATTTCACCGGATTAAATTCACAACCAACATAGCAGACCAAACAACCTATCAAGACTTTTGGCAGCTATGCGAGACAGAAGAGGAAGCAGCGCAAAAGATAGCCATGCTGCAAAAGATACACGGCAACAGCCTCGATTCCTTTGGCATTGCTGATATTGTTGACGCATCAGAAAAAAGCTGGATAGAGAAATGATACCATCAGAACTTAGAGAACGGCGCGAGTTTCTTGGCTATACGCAGCAATCATTTGCTGAAAAGCTAGGGTTATCACGCCGCACAATCCAAGCCTATGAACTAGGCGAGACAAGCATACCAAAGGTCTTGGAGATGGCCTTGGAAACGATAGAGCTAGAGGAGAAATAAATAAAAAGGGGCTGGGGTGCTATGCTTAACAAGTTATGCTTAACAAGTTTGGCACCCTTTTCTTTTTGCAATAGGTTCTTGGGTTGCAAAACAAGTAATGCTTAACTTGTTATGCTTAACACCGCTAATGCGGATTATACAAAGCAGAAAAAAACTGTC
>VMHT01071395.1_pt1 | contig 21464 bp, 23 predicted proteins | sample 4693611 | NCBI WGS metagenome assembly VMHT01 (sample SAMN12280063, study PRJNA550983) | marine metagenome | isolation source: seawater sampled from same location over 5 years 0.02-0.2 micron viral filtrate | place: USA: collected off the coast of southern California halfway between the port... ...
GTCCCGAGGGTTTTTGAGGATTTAGGAAAGAAAATCGGGATTTCACTTCTTCGTCATATATACATATCGGAAAAGTTTCCCCCACAACTTCAAGAACAAGAAGAGACAGCGGATTTGATGGGTCATTCAGTTAAACAACAAAGCGAATATTCAAAGAAATAAAATTTCTAATTAAATAATATATTAATAAAATGGATTCATACTGCGAAATGAAAAATAATGATAATAAAATGATTTCTCGAATTACTGGAAAAGATAAGGAAGAAGAGAAGAAGAAACCCAAAAAAACAATGATTCAAATATTCGATTTGAAATCTAATAAACGAAGTAAAAAAAAGAAAAAAAAAAATAAAAGTAATTATTAAATGTCTACTCCGTTAAATCCGAAATTATATGAGAAAGCTAAGAAAATCGCTGATAATACTTATGAAAAACCCTCGGCGTATAAATCAATGTTTATTCAAAAAAAATATATGGAATTAGGTGGAAAATATAAAGAAAAGAAAAAGTCAAATAATTTAAATCGTTGGAGGAGAGAAAGATGGGTTCAAGTTATTCCTTATTTAAAAAATAGTGAAGAGATTGTTTGCGGTGAAGATAATAAGAAAAATAAAGTTTGTCGTCCCCTTGTTCGTATTGATTCAAAAACACCAATAACTCTCCCCGAACTTCAAAAATTACACACAAAAAAACAATTGTTAAATTTGGCGAATAAAAAGATAAGAAATATGGGGGGTCGTGTTTTTTGGAAAACTTTGAAATTTACCGAATCTTCATAACTACACATTATATTTTTTTTGTTTATTTTTTATATTCTTTTTAATTTTATTCTTCATCAAGTTCTTCTTGGTCTTGTTGTCCGTTTACAATATTTAAATAAACACAAGAATTCACCCCAATTCCAACGGCGGGAGTTCGGTCGGGGTCTAATATCCGAACGGTAAAATTTGAAAGTTCTATCGGTTGACCCCTATGAGTGTATACAATAGAATCGGAAGAATATCCGTTCGTATAAGATGGCGAAGTATAATAACGACTTACAATCGCGGAAATATCATCAACATTGTTCGAACCGATGACTCTTGTTCCGTTATTATACCCACGAATTTCAATCAAGAAATATCCGTTTATATTTGTTATTTGATTAAGTGTCCTTTCTCCAAAAATCGAAATCGTGTTTAAATTGGGAATAACTTGAACGGTTGAATAATCAGCGAGAGCTGGGATTAAAGTGTCTTTTGGTACGAGAACATCAGTCCCGAGAAAAGGTTCGGTCATATTAACTCCGACTTGAATTTGAAATTTTGGGACTTTAATGACGCTATTATTTCCACCACCTACATCAATTTTAAAATCACTTGTCGCCATTTGACAAATACAATCTCCGCCCATCCCTAATTTATTCACCCAAAAATCATTAAAAGGTTCAAGAGAAGTGATTAAAATGTCCCCTTTTTTATTATCGTTATAAGTTAAATATTCAACTTGTCCCGCCCCTCCAACATTAATCGGGGTCATTCTGTTTCCAATTTGAAGATTTGCGGGTTGTCCCGCTGGGGCGGTGTTTACATAAAAGGGACTATGAAGTGAAGTGAATTTGAAAGTTTGCGACCCCGCTTCACCGCCATCAAAAACAAAAGCGAATTCACTCGCCCCCGTTATTGGTCTATTTACTGGACTATTTATCGTATCAACTTTTTTGACTCGAAGAGCGACTTGACTTGAATCAGAAATAAAAATCGCGGTATCTCCCGAATCATAACATTCATCGTCAGTCGGAGCGATAATCGTGGATGTATATGGAAGAACACCATTCGCCCCGACGATTTTGTGTTGTTCTTGATTTACTTTAACAAATCCATCGGTAATCAATCGGGCGAGATTGTTTGGGTCGTACGCCCCCGCGGGAATTGATACTTTAACTTTTTGATAATTTGGAGTGTATATTTCGCCCGAAATGAATGGAGTCCCACCGAACGAGATTGTTGGATTTGTTGTATGGTCTTTAATCATTGATGAAGCAGAAGGACTAACAACAGCTATTCCACCATTTCCGAAGTTTCTTGAAGAATCATAAATAAAAGTGTTTTCCCCCAAGTCTTGCGTGTGGTCTACATCATCCCCCCCTTCCTTTGGTGATTTAATATTATTTAAAGAAGTTGGATATGTTTGGAGATTTCCGTTTATGTCGTAATATTGGAAAGTGATGGCGAATCCCCCGTAATGGTCTCGATAGTGGTCTTCAAAATCAGAAGCGAAAGTCAGTCTTTCGGCGACCCTAAATTTATTATGTCCCGCGGGGACGGTGTTCGGAATAGTTTCATAATATATATGGGAATCGCCTTTATCGGCGGGGTGTAATCTATGACTATTTTTTATATTGTTTTGATTGATGTTTAAATCGAAATTATATCCGAGGTTGTTTTGTTCTATAAGAATAGAATCTTTCGCCGTCCCCGAATTACTCGCCATATCAACACTAAAATTGAAACCACGAACGAAAGTCATTGAAACTTCGGTGTCTTCTTCAACGGTAATCATCCCACCCGAAGAAGCGACAGTATCAATAAAAATATTTCTCATAACAACGGAAGAACCATTTTGAAGAGTCAATGAATTTTTTAAGTTTACATTAAATTCCCCATTAGAATAATCGGGGGGTTTATTCTGAATGTTTTCTTTTAATTCGAGAATTGTTGAACTCATCTTATATATTATATTATAATATATAAAATATAATTTTTAAAATAATAAAACTAAATAAATAAAAAGGTTTTCAATTAAGCGTATATAATTTGATATGAATTACCCTTAACGACAATTTGTTTTCGTACTTCTCCGAAACAATGGACTTCATAACCACTCGCCCCCCTTTCGGGTTGTAAATCATTAACGCCTTTATTCGTGGCGTAAACATTACGGTCAAGACTTACTTGTAAATCTTTAATTATTTCATTAACTTTTAATCCATAATAATCTTGACCCCCTGACCTTGCTCCACTAGTTCTCTCGGCGAATTTATTGGCGGAAACCATATTTGAACCATAATAACAAGATGAATCACCGTGAGAATCGGTAAGGATTGCTAATCGCTGATTTCTTCCGTTAGCTCCATTGCGAGGAAGTTTTGGTTTGTTGTTAACTCTTACTTGTAATTTTTCATTAATGAAAGCATCGGAAGAAAGTGTTCCACCTTCGACAACTACTCCCCCCGCCGAAACATAATTTCTCTTATCAACTGCGACTTTACACATCGCGAGTCTCATTAATCTTTTATTATTATAACCATTAAGACGGGCGTTTGTCTGTTGAACCACTCCCGCGAGGGTTGGGGCGTTTGGTGGGGCGATTCTAAATAAATCGTGTTCTACACAATCCCAACTTGCTCCATCAACTTCGCCTTTCATTGAATTCACGAGTCCTTCATCTTCCATAACATCAACGGAAAGAATTGGTCTTATAGTATTACATACGGCGGTTGTATTGTTTACCATTGCTTTTAAATCTGTTTCAAATTCAATAACAAGTCTTAATTGGGGAAACATTTCAGCGGGGAAAATTTCCATTGATTTTAACATTGGAAGACATTCTCTTAAATCTAAATAACAAGCGGGGGTTGTTGCTGGGTCATTAGTTAATTCACGAGAACCAACCGATGAATCAATATGAATATTCGCGGAACGAGTTATATTGGCGATAACCCCGCTTTCTATTTCCATACCTTTATTTGAATAATTATATTTTGAAGTCTTTGATTTATTATCAGCGTTTTTTCTGTTAAAACTCTTAAAGGCGAGATAACGGTTTACTTCGCGACAAGAGTCAAGTTCATCTCTACCGTTTAAAAGTCTAATATTTTTAATTATCGACCACCCTCCCGCGATTCTATTATAAACAACATTCGCTCCCGCGGTGGTAAGACCTACATCCATAAGTCTCCATCTGTTTCCATAATCTCCTTGGGGGATTTGAAACTCTGCTCTCAAATTTTCGACATAGACATTAGCATCGACTACCTTGGTTGAAATTTGTTCTGTGTAATAACTCATTTTATATTATAATATAATAAAATAAAATAAATTAAAAATTAAAATAAAACAACAAAAAAAAGTTTCTTAATATATTAAATTATTTCTAATGTTTACATTTGGAGAACTGCGTGAAAATACATATATACATTGAAAATCGAAACCGCGTCCGAATCAATTTGAATGTCGAAAGAAGAACGAGTCATATCAACGAAATCGTCAAAAGAAGTCCCGACCATCCTTGAATTACCTTTTCTTAATTCAGTAAGATTGACTTGATTGTGTCCCATAGATTTAAAACTATCAACAGCTCCTTCTAATATTTCACTATCAGATTTAAGAACAAAATTTATATATTTATTTAAACTATCATTGAATATAAATTGTAATGATTTTAAATTTGGCAATGGTTCTAATTTGTAATTATCAAGATTCATAACATTTTCGTTCGCTTGGTCTTGGAATGAAACCGAAACACCTTTGACGGCAGATGAGGCGACATTTGCGGAAATGTTGGCGAGATTACTTGATAAACTTGATTTAACATTAATCGTCTTATTCATTAAAACACTTGGGGGATTTTGTTCGGTTGGTTCGGTGGCATAACAAATCCTTAAATTTTGTAATTTATAAGTTGCCCCCGCTGGTACTACACCGTGAAGGAACGCTTGATTTCTTGCTAATGTAAAAGAGATTTTCATTGCTCCCGTTTTGCTAAAAGCGAGATTTCCACCGCTAAACCTATTAAGACAAATTCTAGGTTTTGCGGAAAAATCAACAAGTTCGGGGAAATTTTGGGCGTTTCCTCCGTTGTCTGTATATACGGAATTTTGAACTTCTGAATAAAGGGCGGTGAAAATTTCGTTTGTTGCTTTAAGTTCAACTTGTTTCGAAGCGTTGTTTGCGTCGTCAATTGAAGCGGTGGCGGTTTCCTCCATAGCGACAAGACGGGCGTAATTATTTATTGATTCAAGTGTACCTTGATTTACGGTGGAACAAGAAACGGATTCAATCGCCCCGTGAATTCCAGTCTTGCGATTAAATCTTATAACCTCGAAATTATTGGCGGGGACTTGTGTTGTTCCGTCAGTTGTAATAACTAAATCACCCTCTAATTTTATAGAATTAGGGACGAGAGAGCGTCCAAGGTCATTTAATTCAAAGTCTACGACATTAAAAGCGGAATAAAAATCCTTTCTGTTGAGTGGTTGAGATTCGGCGTAAATGTAATTTTCCATTTTATATTATAATATAATAAAATAAAATAAATTAAAAATTAAAATAAAACAAAGAAAAAAGTAAAAAAAAAACTCTATAATTTAAAATTAAAGCTCTCTTTGAACTTCCTTGTATAAATAAATTTTAGTCAATCCAGTTGTCGAATTTATTTCAACTTCAAATTGTTTTTGTGAATTAGTAAGAGGGACGGTTTCACCAATCATCGCGGAAAGATGAGAACCCGAGATTCCCGCTCCGTTAACATCAAAAACTCTTTCTTGAATATTCTTTAAAGTCTTATCTTGATTTAATAAAACACGGTTTATTCTATCGTAATGAAGGGGATGTTGTGCGGGAACGGGGCGGTTTGTGGTTTCTTCACCATTCACCCTAATTCTATAATTTACAACATCTAAATCGGAAAGAATGCTCGAACCCGCGAGAGGGGTCATTATAAGAACATTAGAACATTCGGGTTCAACAAAATAAAGTCTTGAATATGAGGTCATAGCGTTTGAAGAATCGACTTCACTTGTAAAAGTTTTATATTCAATTTTATCGGGGGCGGGAGTTCCGCTTGTGTCTTCATAGGCGACTAATTGGGCGGAGTTGAAAGAAACTGACCCACCACCCGCGGAATTTTTACCAGTTAAAGAAACACCCGTCGCGGGATTTGTTCCGTCTGTTATGGTAATTACATTATCAAGAGTAAGTTGAATTGCCTTTGTTGCGGGAGTGTATAAAATATTAACAACTGTAAAATCTGCGTTAGTCATATTATTTCCGCTTACCGAAATTTCCATTCCGTTAAAAAAGGGCGATTCCTCTAATGAATCATATAATCGAGTCATAGTGAGTAAAGCTCCTCCCGCGTTGGTTGCGTCGGCGAGTGAAACTTCTCCCGTTGTTGCGTTTGTTCGTGTACCAACCGACCCGTTTGAGGAAAGGTTAGCGGGGTCAACTTGACTTCTTAAATCAGTTAACGCCCAATAACCAAAACCCGCCCCCGCGTCTGCTCCTTGTCTTTCGTATAAAACTAAATTGTTTAAATCAAGTTCTAAATGAAGATTTCCCGAACCAACTCTTCCAGTATCGACAACCGATTCACCTAAACCGAAAATTTCGCTTAAAGGAATTCTGATGTCGTGTTGTTTATATTTAGAAAGGGTATCGCCTTCCTTAATAAAATCAACATAAGGAGAACCAAAAAGTCCCGTTTCATCTTTTCTTCCATTTAATCCTTTAAAGTCTTCACTTCTTAATTGGTCGACATCCATTTCGTAATTTCGGGAATTACATTTTAAAATATTTACATCTCTAATATCTTCAACCATTCCGACATTATCAAAATTTAAAGAAGCGTTCTTAACAAGTGTAATCGCTGGGGCGTTTGCGTGATTGAAATTATTTCCCATTCCGTTTTTGATAAGATTTAAAAGATGAATCTTTCCCGCTGGGTCTCCCGAATTGATTTCCGTATTTACATTAATATAAGATTTTGACATATCGAGTTTCATCCCTTCGGGAATTCGAAAGTCAACGAGATTTTGTGTTGAAGTTAAAACTCCGCCTTGAACCGAATTAATCTTTGTTATAGAATTCATTTTATATTATAATATAATAAAATAAAATAAATTAAAAATTAAAATAAAACAAGAAAAATTTATAAAATAAAATAAATTAAAAATTTAAATATTAATTCACTTATTCATCAACGCCAATTTGAACCGTTTGGTCTACATTAGGCATCTGAACGGGTTTCGGTTGTGTTGGTTTTTGTTTATCACCAAATATTCCACCGAGTAAAGTTCCAAGACCTACAACTCCCGCTATTACATCCCCGATGGGGTCTTCAATTCCGCCCCCTATTGCGTCAATTTCTCCTCCTTCCTCAACAGCATCCATCCCCGCCTTTTCAACTGGGTCGTCTGCGTCTTCATCTTCGCCTTTTGGTGGTTGTTTTGTTGTTGGTTTTTTCGCTACTGAATCACCCATTCCACTCGATTCCGAATTTGCTCCTCCTTGTGAGAAAGCGTCCGAAGAATCGGTAAATTGTGGTTCTGAACCTTTCCCGAGTTCTGAATCCGCTTGACTTTCTGAATTCATTGTCGGTTTTGTTTGTTGTTCTGCTTCAACAATTTCGGTGTTTGGTTCTTGTTCGGGGATTCTGTTTCCTTCTTGAATTGGTTGTGATTCAGCTTTATTTAAAATATTTTCCGCCTCGTCTTCATTCATAAGTCTTCCTTCTTTATCTTCAATTTTTTCTCTTTCTTCATTTGCGAAATCTTTTTGTTTTCCTTTTAATCTTCTATATCTTTTAGTCAATTCTAATCTTTTAATTGCTTCATCTCCCGCTTCTTGTCCTACTTGTGAACCACCTTGTTCGGCGATTGATTCCGCTTTTTGTTTTACTGTACCTTTTCCGCCTAATGTTTCACCAATACCAACACCAAGACCCGCCAATCCTAAAACACGACCGCCAACTTTTCCAACTACTTCTCCCATTGACCTCTCATCTAAATCGTCCTCTGTAAGCATCCCCGCTTTTGCGTCTTTTGAATTTTGTTTAAATTTAGGAGTTTTGGATGTTGCTTCATCTGTGTCGAGTTGTGTTCCCGTTGTTGGTTTTAAATTTGTTTGAGATAAAGTTTCGTCTCTTACTGCGTCGCCTAGTTGCTTCCCACTGTCCGAAATAACTTCGGGATTACTTTTGAATTGTTCTGATTTATATTCGGCGGGGATTGTGTTTGGGTTTGCGGGTTCTGCTCTTATAGTTTTTTGAGATTCGTTCACTAAATCAGAAATGTCGGGGAGATTCGAATTTCTTGGGGGTTCAACTGGTTTAAATACTTTTGGGGGTCTTTCAAAATTTACTTCGCTTCTTGATATTCGGTCATTTTCTTCGGACATTTGAAGAAGTCGTTTTTTAGCTTCTCCCGTTGGGTCGTTAAATGAAAGTCGGTCTTCTCTGTCTTGAAATGATTCACCCTTATTCTGTGTTCGTGTTGCTGGGTCATTATCCAATTGTTCTCTTACTTTTTTATTATAAGCGTCCCTTTGTGTTTGTGTTTGAAAATTTCCACTTGAATCAACTCCGACAATTGGGTCTCCCGTTTCTGATGATACTAATGAATGAAATCCATCCTCAATCTTGGTTCGTACACTTGAAGAATCAAAATCGGGGTCATAAGTTGTTTTAAATTCAGTTCCCAAGGGTTCGGCGAGGTTTCCCCCTTCCTTATTAAAAAAATTACAATATGACATTTAATATAATATTATATTATAAAAAAAAAAAAGTTAAGAACAATCTTGTTGTAATTTATTTATTGTATCATTAAGAGAAGATTGGGTTGATTGTCTTGTATTGGTCGCCGTTTCCTCCGCTGTTGATTTTAAATTATCCATTTTATCTCTGAATCCATTAATAAAAGAATTTAATTTTGTTTTGGTTTTAATTCCATATTTCGAAATTAAATGATTAACTAATTCTTTCGAACCCCCCTTTCCGTATGCTTTCGACATTTCCTCGAATTCATCGGGATTTATTCCGAGTTTAGTCAATTTATCTCTTCCAAGTCTTACACCTCTTTTTATTAAATGTTCTCCGCTCCTTTCAACTAAACCGCCACCAGTTAAATCGGCGAATCTTGTTATTGCTTCTTTTGTTGCCGAAGGTTGACTCGCTTCTTCTGCTTTTCTTTCTGCTTGTTCGGTGGCGAATTGAAAACCAGTGTCGACCGCTTGATTTGTTTGATTAAGTTGTTCTTGGGCGTTTTGTAAAGAATCCATTTTTTTATTATAATATAATATTATAATATAATAATATGAAAAAACACTCAATTTTAAAAGTAAAAGATAACTCCGATAATTACGGAAAGAAAAAAGGAATGTTATTTGATATTCCATTTAAATTATTAATAACTGCGAAATCGGGAAGCGGTGGTACAACCCTAATCACTAATTTTTTATTAAATCCAAATTTCTATAAGGGAGATTTTGCTCCCGAAGATGTGGTGATAATAAGTCCGTCGTTGAATAATGATGAGAAATTAAAAGTAATCGCCGAAGAGATGGAAATCCCCGATGAAAATTTAATGTTGGATTATGATGAATCGGTCGTCAAAGCTCTTTATGATATGTACGAAGAAGAATATGAAGAAAGGATTGAAATGGGGATGAAACCAAAAAACAAATTAATAATTATGGATGATTTGGGATTCAGTAATAAATTAAGAGAGAAACGAATGGGACAAATATCGAGAATTGCTTGTAATGGTAGACATATAAATTTATCATTAATCGTAAAAGTTCAATGTTATTCCCAAGCATCTCCAACATTACGAGCGAATATTAACGGATTAATTATTTTCGATACTTCAAAAAAAAATCTTGATATAATCGCCGAAGAAAATAATTATGTTTTTAAAAAAGATTCTGAATTTGTTTCTTTATTTCGTGAAGAAGTTCAAAATAAAAGAGATTTCGTTGTTATAAATTATACTAATGATAAAAAAGATATGATATTAAATAAAGATTTTGAACCGATTGATGTTTCAAAATATAAAAAAAAATAAATGGATGTTTAGGAAATCACCTTTTTTGAAAATAATCCCCCGAAATATGGGTGATAAAAAAAACTTTTCCAAAAAAAAAAAATTTCCGAAATCTCAAATTCTCAAAATTTCCAAAAAATCAAAAAGTTTTTTTTTAACTCTTCAAAATGGGTGATTTTAATCAAAAAAGGTGATTTCCCTAATCTTACATTTTTAAAATAATTATTTCTTGTATTTGTCCCAACGAGACTTTATCCCCCTTGATGTCTGAACCTTTAAATTTCTAACTATCGGAACATTTGGAATCATTGGTGAACCTTTTGGAATTGAATCGCCTTTTAATTGTTTAACTTCTTGGATGTCTTCTTTTACTTCTTTAATATCTTCTTTTACTTTTTCAATTCTATCATTATTTTTTTGAGTCCTTAATGATTTATTTTCCGCCATTAATTCTTTTAATGAATTTTTTAATTCTGCGAGTTCTTCTCTCAAAAAGTTTTTATCTTGATTCTCTTTTTTCTTTCTTTCAAGGTCTTCTTTTATTATTTCATCAATGTCTTCATCCTTTTTTCTTCTAATGATTTTTTTAGCTTCTGCTCTCTTCTTGCGATTTAATTTCGAAGTCTCACGACCTCTCGCCAATTGTTCTAATAATCTCGCTTTTGTTGCTTCGTCCATTGGTTTCCTTGGTTTCTTTTCCTTCTTTTCCTTTTTTGGTGGTGGGTCATTTTTAACTTCATTTTCAACTTCATTTTCAACTTCTTTAATTTCCATTTTTAAAGTTTCTTCTTCTTCTATGGGGTCAATTGCTTTCTTTTTTCGTTCCTTTTTAACTTTTGGGGCGGTTGGTTGTGGAGAGTCGGGGCGGTCAAAAATTTCTTTACTCATTTATACATATACTTACAAAAAAAAATTATGTAAAAAACAAATTATTATTCTTCGGGACTTTTAATTAAAACGGTAATTGAATTTAATCCAATGGTCGGACAATCCGATAAATCAGAAAATAAAATTCGTACTCGTAAATTACGAACATTTATCGATTCGTTATTTCTTATATCAAGAAAGTTTTGATTATTCGGTTCGTATACTATAACGCCATCATCATTTTCAACAGTGGGAACACTTGCGAGAATATTTCGACGACCCCTTTCAAGTCCGTCATAAGATTCAAGTTGGAGATTCATAGTTTCAACGATTAAATTATCATATTTTAATATCGCCTTAAAAGTGTTTTCGGAATCATAAATAAAATTAAATTGTGATGGGTCTTGCGTCAATAATGAATTATCATCAAAACCGAGATAAGTTGCTAATTCTGACGATTCAAAAAACAATTGAGAAATGTGTCTTGATTTTGGTCGGGCGTTCACGGGTGGGGATGGTAAAGCTCCCAATTCCTCAATTTGTTCGTCTGTTGTTGTGGGGATTATATTTGAAATATATGGGTCAAAAAACGCTCTTGTATAAGAAGAAAGACGACAATTCGCTTTCAATCCGTGAAATATTATATAAGGATAAAAAGGAGTGTTTTGTCCTATATTAGGATATTCAGTTAATAAATCAATTTCCCATAAAGTCTCAATTGGAGTTCCCCCCGCGTCATCTCTATAAATACGACCTCTTATTTTATTTTCAAAAATAGCTATTTCTAAAACATCGGCGTTCGTTGAACCGTCAAAAGTTAAAGGTGAATTCGTGGCGTTTTGCCCGATATTTCCTTTTGTGTTAAAAAGATAATTATCAGTCGTTTTCTGAACTCTTATATTATAAGTCTTCGTTGCGTCGGGGAGAGTAAAGTTTCCAGTTTTCGCCCAACTTTGGGGATTTACATCAGAAATTCCGAAATCGAATCCGTGAAGATTTGAAGCGTCTCCACCAACATCAACCAATCTATTTAATCGGGTTCTGTATACCATCGCCCCTTTTCCGAGTTGTTGGTTTGAATAAATTGTGTTTCTATCATCTGCGACGGCGGTCGCTCCATTATTACTCAATATATTTGCCCCCGATATTTCAGCGTCATTCATCACTTCACCGTAAGGGGCGGAAACATTAGTTTTAAAAATATTGAAATCATTAGGACAAAACCGAGTTTGAATTCTTGTTTTGGATGCTTTATTATCAACATCCCATTGAGAACCAATTTGTTTAACATTTAATTTTTGACTTCTATTTAAACCATCTTGAATCGATTGTCTTAATGTTTGGGCGTTTGCTTTGTTATATGTACTCGCGGGAATATTGAAATTTTGTGTTGCTCCCGCGTCATTAATGTTATATTGAAAAACAACATTGTCGTTCGAATGGTCGACAAGAAATTCTTGGGTGTCGAGTTGCGTTGCTATATCTTGAAGGGCGATTTTTGAATTTGGTTTTATTTCAAAACCATCATTAAAATTATTTTCAAGTATTCCGTCATTTGAATTATCAACTAATCGAATTAATTTCATTTTATAATATATTATAATAAAAGAAAATTAAATAAACTTTTAATCTATTGATTGAATTCCAATATCATCGGTCAAAGCTTCATCCAATAATAATCTCGCCTCTTCTATAAATGCGGGTTCATCTGTTTCCATATATCTCTTTATAAAAGCGTAAAGACAAATAATTTTTTTTTGTAATTCTCCAATTATTTCATTTTTCTTTTGAATTCTTAATTTACAATCAGTCGCCAATTCTAAATATTGATTTTCATTTTCTTTTTCTCGTGGTTCTCTTTCTTCAATTGATTCACTTATATCTTCGATTGTTATGTCGTTTAAGTCCACTTCGAAAACATTCATTATTATTATTTCCAAAGAAATTTAATATTACTTTTATTTCTTGATAAGTAAAAGTAAACATTATTAAAATAAAAAAATATTAAAAAATTAGCGGTGTAAAACGGCGTAAACAGTCGCGGTCTGACTCCCCGTATGACTGTTTCTTAATGCTAAATAACGCGAACCAACATTTTCGAAAGTGGTGGAGAAAGAATAAACACCCGAACTCGGAATAACTTCTTCGGTTGAAATGTATTTGCTACCGTCGGGGATTTTAGTTCCTCCACTTGCGGATTTACGGATTAAAACCCAATTTCCGAAGTTTACATCAGAAGTCCCGAAAAGAGTTAAATGGCGATTACTTCCCATATCAATCTCGGAAGAATCCCCTCCCGAAGCGATTGAAGCGTTATTGATTAAAGTTGATTGAGAAAAATGGGGTTCAAGATTATCAATGGCGGAAAGAAGGGTTGTAAAGTCGGCGTGATTAGCGTTTTCAAAAGAACTTAATCCACTTATTAAAGTTTGCTGTTTTGTTGCGGAGGCGTTATCAATTAAAGAGGTATTAACATTATCAACGGCGGTCTTAATATCGGTATTTTTGGCGAGAATAGAAACAAGAGAAGCGTTTCCCGCGGTTTGAAGAGTTGCGGTGGCGTTGTCGATTAATGAGGTATTAACATTATCAACGGCGGTCTTTACAAGGTCAGTCGAAGACTTAATTTCTCCGTTTTTAGTTAAAATATTATCGAGAACCCCTTTCGCTAAAACTTGATTTGAGGCGGTCGCGTCCCCGCCTCCCGTCATTGAGACAACATCAACTTGAAGATTCCCATCCGAATCGACTTTAATAGGTTTAGGGCGTTTATTTGCTGTATCGAGAGCGTACAAATAACTTGACATTTTATATATTAAATAAATATTTTAATTTTATAATTTTAATTTAATTAATTCTTTGAACTGAATTTAAGAGTTATATTTGTTGATTGAGCGGAGGTATTAGCGAAAGAAATTTTAAAAAATTTGGTATAAATTGGGAATCTTCCATAAATAGAACCACTAACAGAAATTAAATTTTCCAATGCTTCATAATAAGTCCCCGTTTCTGTATCTGAAATAAAAACCTTAATAACTCCATTCGAACTGGTGGAGTCTTCACCATAAAAAACGAAATCGGAGTTTGAAGCTTGGGTGAATACTGACGACATTTGATTTCCCCCCGCTGTGATTGTTTGATTATTAAATATCGTTCCATTTTGAAGGTCTCTTTGAAGATATAAATCCCCTAATTTTGAATTAATATTTGTTAATTGAGTAGTATTTGCTGAATCAAGTTTAATGTGTAAATCCCCGCTTGTTGCTTTGATTGGGTGAACTTTATTGTTTGTTGAATCTTTACCGCTGATTATATGATTAGACATTTTATATATAATAAATAAATATAATAAAAATAATAATAAAACTAAAAAAAATTAAGTTTTAAAGATTAGATTTGCCGTAATTGTTCTTGAAACAACATCGCCGTTTTTATATTTTATTCTAATAAAGGGAAACGCCGTTTCAAAATTGGAAGCGAATGTAAGTGAAGAACCATCAATAACAAGATTTATATGAATATCATTTAAATCAAAATAAGTCCCGTTAAGAGTCGTCGCTCCTTGAATTATTATTGATTGAGATACATCCGCCCCCGAAATTGTTCCGTGAAGGGACATCAATCCCGTTGAGGTTGAAGTGTCTGAAACATTTGATATATGTGTACCCGTAGCGTAAGAAACATTATTGATTAAATTTGTTAAGGAAGTTCCGTGAACGATATTTGAATTTGAACCATTTGAATCAACGATAAGATGTCCGTCAGTATTTAATAAGGGACATAAATAATCACCTGTCCCGTCTTTTGATGTATTTGGTAAAAGTGAATTGGATGTTTTAAGGTGTCCCGATTGTGTTCTTTGAATAATAATATTCGGATTTGCGTCGGTTCTTGGGCGAAAACTCATATTTAATATATTATAATATTTTAAAATATTATATTATACTATATATAAAATGAATACTTGTTTATTTTGCGAATCAAAAACTTCGGGGTATTTTCAAAAATGGTGTCCACAGTGTAGGGCGTTAAAACATCAAATTCTTTTATGGGGTGATAGGATATATGAAGTCGTCAATTCTGTTATGTGTAGAAGTGAAGATAAACAAAATTTAAAGGTAAAAATGGAAATAAAAAAAGAAATAGAAAATAAAGAATATAATTTGAGAAGTAAAGAAACAAAAGAAACACCTAAAAAAAAGGATTAATCAAAAGATACGACCCCCGAATTAACGCTTATTTTCTTTTGTCCTTTTAATAGGGGTTTTGGTTTTTTTGTGTACTTTCTTTTTTTCTTTTCGGGTGGAGCTTGTTTGAGTTTCAACGGTTCGGTTTTTTGAACTGGTTTTTTGTTTTTCATTCTTTCTTTTAATTTATTCATTTTTTCTTCGATTTTTTTTGAATCTTCTTGAAATGATTTTTTTTGCTGATATGGTTTTGATTTTTTTTTAAATTCACGATTAAGTTGTTTTTGAAGTTTCGCCAATTTAACATTTTGATTTTCTGATTTTCTTTTTTCTTTTGGTTGAAGGTCTTTAAATCTTTCAATGTGTTCCGACCTCATCATCAAGTCAATTAAACCTTCTTTTTTTAATTTTGAATAATTTGTAATGTTAGACGCTCTTATTATTCTTTTTAATTCGGGGGCGGTGTAGGATTCGAAAATTGCTCTCATTATTATAATATATAATAATAATAGAAAAAAATGTTTAATTATCTTCGCGGAAAAAAAGTTGAGATAAAATTTGCTTTTGTATTTATAGGGTTAACGATTTTATGTTATAGTTTAATTTTTTTCTTGGTTGGATTAGGAATTTAATTTAATGTTTAATTAGTTTTATTCTGGAAATTATTTTATTTGTATAATATAAAAAGATGAATCAAATAAAAGGTTATATTTATAAATTGACTTGTTCCGAAACTGGTTCTTGTTATTATGGGTCAACATCCGATAATCCACTTAAAAGATTTCAGAAACATTTATCAATTCATAATAAATGTAGTTCAAAAAATTTAATAGCTCCAACTTTGGAAATTATGGAAGAAATAACTTATTCCCCCGAAGACAAAACTCCATTATTACAAGCGGAAAGAAGTTTTATTGAGTCGAATCCGTGTGTTAATAAAAAAGTACCTTTAAGGACTTGGAATGAACTTTATGAAATTAAAAAATTAAATCCTAATTATTTTAAAAATATATATATAAAAGCGGGTGGAAAAGAAATAAATAATTTAACAAGAGTTTATTGTGATTGTGGTGGGGTTTATGTTAAACGAAATATAAAACGACATTTTAAAACTCAAAAACATATTGATTTTATTTCCTCGTCTAATAGTAATTAAAGATTATGGAAGAGACGGCGATTGAACTTGGAATCTTGCTTTTGAGAAAAATGGAAATTGAAAAGAAATTGAAAAAAACTTTCAAATGTTTTTTGAAAAGGTGTTTCGCTTGTTTAGGAATGAAAAATATTGAAGAAGAATTGAAAATAATTAATGAAAGATTATTTGATTTGAAAGTCCCTCCAATTATGGGAAAAAAACTCAAAAGAATTTCTTCGATATAATATATAAGAAAATGTATGATATTAAACCAAGACAAAAGGTGAACGCCAAAAAACTCGGTTTAACTATAAAACCAAGTGAGAACAAAAATAAAAAAATTGATGTATTTGATAAAGACAAAAAAATTGCGAGTATTGGTGGGGCGGGTTATATGGATTACGCCTCATATATAAAAACAATAGGGAAGAAAGAAGCGGATAAGAAAAGAATCAATTATTTAAAAAGACATTCAAAAGAACCCAAAGAGAAAGATGGTAAACCAACAAATTCAAAATTATCAGATATTATTTTATGGAGTTAGTTTTATTATTTTATTCTTATTTTTTAGTTTTATTCTTTAAGTATTCCTATTTAGTTTTATTCTTTAATATTTTTGATTTAGATTTATGATAAAAAGGAGTATTTAAAGAATAAATAAATTTATTTATTCTTTAAATGGGTAAAAAGAGCATAAAACCAAATAAATAAAATAAAATAATAAAACTAAAACAATAAATTTTAAGAAAAAAACTAATTTTCTTTAAGTATTCTAAAAAAAAATAAAAAATAATAATAATTAACTTTTTTTTATGTTATATTTAAGACATTTAATTATAAGTCATAATTGGATTCTTCGAACCATCTTCAAGAGTTTCAATCATTTCAATTTCGGTGTTGGAATCTTCTGATGAATCGGTGTTGTACTCATTAATTAAATCATTTGAAAAAACATCATTTATAACTTGATTATATACAGGGAGGTGAACTCTTTTGAATTTAATATTTGGAAGAGTTTTTATTCTCCTTTCGGGATTATTCAAAACAAGATTAAAAGTGAATCTTGATTTTTTAAATTTATTTTCTAGCTCCTTTAAAGTCATATAAAATCTAATATCAATTATATTTCCTTCTTTATCATATTCTTCCGTTGAATAATGGTAATATGATTTATTGGCGTTTTTTCTCATTTTGTTTATATTATATAATATATAGTTTATTTTTTTTAAACCGTTTATTAAAATTATATGTTTTTTTAAAAAATAAAATAATATTTATAAGAGTTATTCGTCGTCAATGTCGTTCGTCATTATCATTTCGTTTTTATTCTCACCAAGTTCAAGAACTCCGAAATCGGTCGGGACTTCTTCTGAATCTGTAAAAATAAAGTTATTAAGAAATTTTTTCATATCATCCATTTTGAAGACTGAAAACTTTTCTTTTTTCTTTTCCCCATTGACTTCGTGAATTATTTGTTTTGAGTCCAAAAAAGAATTATCACAATTGACGAGTTTTTGTTTAATAGAAGTATCTTTGATTTTGAATTCCGATTTATAATCCTTATATTCCAACCAAGTTCGGAAATTTGCCGAAAACTCCTTGAATTTAATAAAATGAAGTTTTTCTTTCTTAATCGTCTTAACAAGAAATCCTTCATAATTTTCATTATCCACAATTTCTTTAACATATTTATAAATTGGGGAGATGTTCTTTTCTCTCATTATTTTCTTTTCTTCTCCAACGGGAGACTTCTTCACATTGAAATCCGATAAATCGATATTCATTAATTTATTATAAAGTGATTTCAACCAATTAATATCATTTAAATTATTATAATAAGAAGTCCAAAATTTCTCAACCTTTTCTCTTTGTTCTTTTTCCTTTACATTTTGAACCAATCCGAATCCCGTTTTAATGATAACATATCGGCGGTCTGATACTTGAATATTAACACACCCGTCATTATTACTATTCACAAAAATTCGACAATAGTTATTTTGCTCGACAACCTTTTCAAATTTTCCATTTACTTTATTTTTAATATTAGAAGCTACTGCTTTGAGTTTCTCTTGATATTTAATCCCATCAAGTCCCTCTAATTCATTCATAAAAAGTCCAAGTTTCGAATCCATTATATCATTGAAATTTCCAAATAGACTCTCGGGTGATTCCGTAATATCAACATATTTCGTTCCCATCATTCTCCGAAGTGTACGGAATAAAGTGTCTTTTCCCGTCCCCGTCCAACCTTTTAAAACAATAATTTTTTCGGTTCTCTTATTAGGGAATTGAAACATATGGGCGATATATTTCATTAAATATTCAATCATTTCTTCGTCTTGATTACATAAATTATTAATTAATTCATCGAAATTATCGGTGTTGACTTCTTCATAATTAGAAGTCTTATTGACTTCAAAACCTTCAAATGTATTAAAACAATGACTCGGACAAGTGTCTTCTTTACCGAATGGAATAAAGTCAATACATTCATATTTTCTCTTTTTTGGGTCTCCAATCCATTTTTTAAAAATTGATGGAGTGATAAGTTCACCTTTGGGGTTATAATCAATTATCTTGTATTCTTCACAAGCATTTTTAAAATCAGATTCTTTGATTTGATTATAAGTAAATGAACCATCCGCCCTCTTGTTTTGTTTCCAATACGCGAAAGGTTTGATTGTTAAGAAATGATTCTTTTCGAATTTTGGTTTGACTTCTGAATAATCGGCGAGTTCAAAATCATTATCGACATTTAATTCAATATCGGATTCTGTTGATTTAATATCAAATTTAATAAGACCTTTGAATTCGTCTTTGAATAAGTCATTGAGATTTTCGAGATGGTGTTCGAGAGCGACTTCTTCCGAAAAATTCTTATTTATCATTATACCGTCGAACATTGGGATTTCGGCGTGAATACCAAAATATTTAATAGCTTTTTGAATTATATCACCTTCAAATCTTAAAATGTATTTATTAATTAGAGATGATAATGGATTCTTTTCATTGTCCGTTTTAATATCAAGATTCTCAATTTTATCTTTGATTAATGGTTTAATTTTTTCAAGTTCTTTAATAAATGAGTTATAAAAAGTATTATCTCTTTTATTTTTGTTTTTATCTTGATTAATAGCGATTAAAATATCTTTCTTTGATAAATCATTTTCAGAAAGTACGGTTTGACGATTTTCAACATATTCTTTAAGATTTGGTGAGTTAATATCAAATTTATCGCAGATATGAAGGAGAAGACACGGATGAGCGTTTTTAATATCAAAATCATAATAATATTCGCCACAAAGGAAATTTCGGAGTTTACCTTGAAGAGATTGGATTCCACCATATTCAACATATAATCTCCCACCGCCTTCGAGTTTTCCAAAACGATAATTCTTTTTTATTTTTCCATTCTTGGAAATAGATTCTTTTATATATTTTTTAATATTAAGGAAATATTTAGACCATTGACGACCTTGACCCGTCGCTTTATCAACTTCTTCTTTGTCCCAAAATAACGATTTGATTTCGGTATTTGATAATTGTTGAAGGGCGATTGCCTTCTTAATGTTTATTTGTTCGTTGAAAGTGGTTCGAATTTGGAATTTAGTTTTATTCTCGGATTCAATCATTTTATAATATAAATATATATTTTAATTTGTCTTTAAACTATTTTTTAAACATTATATTTTTTACACATTATATTTAAAACAAAATTAATTTTTTTTTTTTGGAATTCCTAAATAATAAATCTAATGAAATAAATTCATTTTTTTTGATTCTATAATATGAACTATTTTTTTCCGTTTTAGTTTTATTCAGTGAATATTTGGGAAATATCCCGATTTTTTTAGATTCTTGAAATTTCTAAAATTTTTAATTTTTCCTATAATGTTTAATTTTTTGATTCAAAATCACCTTTTTTGATTAAAATCACCCATTTTGAATCTCAAAAAAAAAACTTTTCCAAAAAAAAAAAATTTCCGAAATCTCAAATTCACAAAATTTCCAAAAAATAGAAAAGTTTTTTTTATCACCGATATTTTGGGGGATTATTTTCATTTTGGGTGATTTCTCTAATCTTACATTTATTCTCTTAATTATCGTTATTTATGCTTAAAAAAAATATTGTAAGAATATATATAAGATGTCTATTGAAAAAATTAAAGAACAAATCCAAGAATCTCGTCCAAATATCCGCCCAAGTTCATTAAATCTTTATGTTAATACATTAAACAAATTATCAAAATTATTTCATAATAATAATGAATCTATATCGTCAACTAATTTTCTTAAACAAAAAAAGAAAGTATGTGAAATAATTAACACTAAAAAACCGAATACACAAAAATCTTATTTAGCTTCGATTGTTGTTTATTTGATGGCGATTAAAGAAAAAGAAGAACTCATTTCATATTATAGGGATTTAATGGAACATATAGCGAAAGAAACAGAAGAAAAAACAAAGAAACAAGAAAAGACTGAAACACAAGAGAAAAATTGGTCTTCATTATCAGAGTTAAAGTCAGAATTAGAAAGTCAAAGAAAACTTATCAATAAAGAGAAATTATGGAATAAAGACCCCGAAAAGATTTCAAATAAAGACTTTGAAACATTACAAAAATTCGTTGTTGGTTCTTTATATATTGGAGATGATTCAAATCCACCATTAAGGAGCGATTATGGTGATATGAAAATTATTTGTATGAAAGATTACGGAAAATTAAGTGATTCAGATTTAAAAAAGAATTATATTGTTAATCAATCACGGAATAAGAAATTCTTTCATTTGGGAGAGTATAAGACGGCGAAAACTTACGGAGAAAAAAGGATTCCAATTGGTTCAGATTTAAACAAAATTTTAAATAAATGGTTGAAAATAAATAAGTACGATTATTTACTTGTTAATAAATTAAAGAAACCAATGACCCCTAATCAACTCACGAAATATGTCCCGAGGGTTTTTGAGGATTTAGGAAAGAAAATCGGGATTTCACTTCTTCGTCATATATACATATCGGAAAAGTTTCCCCCACAACTTCAAGAACAAGAAGAGACTGCTTTGTTGATGGGGCATTCAGTTAAACAACAAAGTGAATATTCAAAGAAATAAATTTAATATGTTTTTGGGTTCTCTCGTGTCTTCGTTTTTCGGTTTTTTGAATGGTTGAACCACACCCACACACAAAACTTTCTAAATCTCCCCTTTTTTTTTTGTTTATATATTGTCTTTCATTTAATTCTTTTTTTGTTATTATTGGTCTATCCTTATTTACACAAACAGAATTCTCTATAAATTCTCTTTCAATTTGTCTTAATATTTGATTATCAGTTGTTTCCAATTCTTTTAATAATTCAATAGAACAATTATCCCAATTAAAATCCTTATTAGAAGAACGATTTATCCCCCTTTTTGATTTGCTTTTATGTTCGTTAAATCTCTTATTAAGTGTTCTAATTGTTGACCCGATATAAA
>VMHT01161251.1_pt1 | contig 21459 bp, 18 predicted proteins | sample 4693611 | NCBI WGS metagenome assembly VMHT01 (sample SAMN12280063, study PRJNA550983) | marine metagenome | isolation source: seawater sampled from same location over 5 years 0.02-0.2 micron viral filtrate | place: USA: collected off the coast of southern California halfway between the port... ...
CGAGGCCAGCGAACTTCGTCGAGTTGAAACGTTGAGCAACGCTTACAGAGACGCAAACAGAGAAGCCATCCGATTGTCAGCGGCCTTTACACCGTTGATACGGATGGCCATATTGGTCGGGTTCACCGCCACGCTTCTCCTCGGAGGGTGGTTTACGCTCGAAGGGACCATGGCGGTTGGCGCATACTCCGTTCTGGTCTTCATGACACAGCGACTGTTGTGGCCGCTCACGCGATTGGGTGAGACCTTTGACCTGTATCAGCGAGCGATGGCGTCGTCCACACGCGTCTTGGACGTCCTTGCATCGCCCATTGAACTCAAACAAGGCACGTTCCAACCCGACGACGGAGAGGAGCGGGCGTCCTCCATTTCTCTCGAACATCTCTCCTTTGGGTACCCGGACCGAGCGCCCCTGTTCAACGACCTGTCCCTCACCTTCGAGCACGGGACAACAACCGGTGTGGTCGGATCAACCGGGGCTGGGAAGACCTCGCTCATCCGGCTGCTCCTTCGATTTACTGAGCCCCAAAGCGGCCATGTTTCGTGGTGCGCTCAACCGCTTGATGAGTGGAACCTGCACGCCCTGCGTTCATCCATTGCTCTGGTCGACCAGCACATCACGCTCTTCCCGACCACCATCATGGAAAACATCCGATACGGCCGGCCAACAGCCAGCGACGACGAAGTGATCGAGGCGGCTGAGGTGGCGGAGGCGTCCGCCTTCGTAGCCACGCTCCCCAAAGGATGGAGCACAATGGTGGGGGAAGGAGGGCATCGCCTTTCGGGAGGTCAACGACAACGCGTGGCCATTGCACGAGCTGTTCTCAAGGACGCCGCGTTGTTGGTCTTGGACGAGGCAACGTCAGCCGTTGACAACGAAACCGAAGCTGCGTTGCAGCGGTCAATTGAACGAATTTCTCGAGACCGCACGACCATCGTGATCGCCCATCGCCTCTCAACGGTGCGCCATGCGGACCGAATCTTGGTCCTGGAGGAAGGCAAGGTGGTGGAAGACGGTCGCCATGAAGCTCTGCTCAACCTCAACGGCGTGTACGCCCGGCTCTGGTCCGTGCAGACCGGCGAGGCTCAATAATCGTTAAAATCCGCCCAAAAAACTTTGCAAAAATACACCCCTTTATATACTGGTTTTTGGGGTAGTGCAGTTTGAGAACCATGAAAACTGAAATCTCAAACCAACGAAGCCTGCTATTGACCGGATTGCTGTTCCTCGCAACGCTGGGAACAGTCTCTGCAGAATCGGCCGTACTTGACCCCACCGACATGGTGGCCGTCTCGTTCTGGCTCGCTACTGCAATGATGCTTGCATCAACTGTTTTCTTCATTATGGAGCGAAACAACGTTGCAGCCAAGTGGAAGACCTCCATGACCGTTGCCGCACTCGTCACGGGTGTTGCATGGTACCACTACACCTACATGCGAGACCACTGGGTCACCGAAGGCACGTCGCCTCTCGTCCTCCGATACGTCGACTGGCTGATCACCGTCCCATTGCAGGTTGCTGAGTTCTACCTCATCCTGGCTGCCGTTGGTGCTGCCACCGCCATGCTCTTCTGGCGCCTCTTTGGCGCTTCGTTGGTCATGCTCATCGCAGGATTCCTCGGTGAAGCTGGACACGCCCCAGAGATGCCAATGCTCGCCATTGGTGTCGCTGCTTGGGCATACATCATCTACGAAGTTTGGGCTGGCGACGCCAAGAAAGGCGCCGACACCACCTCCGAAGGCACCCAATTCGCCTTCAAGGCCATGGCCATCATCCTCACCGTGGGATGGGCCATCTACCCAATCGGGTACTTCATGGGAACAAGCGCTGACGCCGACACCGATGCTCTGAACATCTTGTACAACATCGCTGACGTCGTCAACAAGACCGCCTTTGGTCTGATGGTGTGGTACGCCGCAACCATGGACACCAAGGCTGCTTCTTCCGAAGAGTGAAGACAACAGCGGTTCTCCAACCCCCCCTGAGGCGGGGTGGCTTCGGCCGCCCCGTCTCTCTCGGGTAGGAGTCCTTTCGACGCAACGATCGTTGCACAATCAGGAATCGCTTGCCTGATGGGATGCATCACATCGGTTCAAACCGACGCATCCATCGCTCGAGCGTGCTCCCTGGCGCCTTTCGACGCCACAACGTACCCAACGCTGTCCAGAGCAGCGTGTACCCCAGAACGACCAACACGGTCAGAAGGGGGGCCCAGTTCTGGAGTTCATCAACCTGATGAAACCAGGCAAACGGTAGGAAGTGAACGACGTACACGGTCAAGGAAACTTGGCCCAAGTCCGCCAGATCCTGAAACGCATCGATGGTTTCTGTCATTTTCCAAAGCAGGGCTGTTCCGGCCAACGCAGCGATCAAGAACGCTGCATTTGCTGGAAAGAACGTCAAGTAAGCGTCGCCTGTTGGCAACGCCCAAGGTACGTCTGCCCGCCAGCTTTCGACCAAGAACAACGAAGACACGCCAACACCGAACACCATCGTTCTGTTGAGCAGTTGAGCCCGTTGCTCATCCGTGCACGCCGCAACGGCGGTACCGAACACAGCGAACAGGATCCACGGGAAGAGTGGATACAACCCTGTCAAAACAAGATGCTGCCCCCATTCGATCGGGTCGGCAACCACAACCCGTTCGATCCATATCGAAGGGCCTTGAATCCCCCTCAACGCATGCGTTGATACCACCAAGGCGACTCCAACCCCAGCGAACATCTTCGCTGGGTTTTCGAATCGTTGGAACACGTGTTTCCAACCACCTTCCAGCAACACGAGGATGCCCAGCAACGTAAGAACACCTGGAGTCCAAGGGTCGAACAAATGCGGTGCGCTAAGGTTGACAACGCCCTGACAAAGAAACAAACACCCGGCCCTCCAGACTCGTTGTTTGAAGAACAGTTGTCGTTGATACAATCCCCACCCCAGCAACGCAGCGAACAGCGGTGCAGCTAGGCCACCGGCTCCCGAAACCACGGCGCCGAAAAGGAGCCACGGACCTGACAACTGCGGCTCCCATGTGGCTGCGGCATGAACAAGAACCATCAGCAGAACGGCCAAACCACGCAGCGCATCGATGTGAACGGTGCGTTGTCGAGTGTTCATGGTGCCCACTCAGGTGCGCTGATTCACGTACTCCACGGCGTTTCTGAACAGCTGCAACCCCTCACCTTCCCAGCCGTCCGTACCTTCGACGGTGGCCACCGACTGGCGGGTGTGGTCAGGATGAAGCCAGCGGGCATAAATCGCCTCGGGATGGGGCATCAGTCCGAACACCAATCCCGTCGCATCGCACACGCCGGCAATGTTCCGCATGCTACCGTTTGGGCTCAGAGGGTAAGGAAGCGGTTCATCGGTGATGGCTTCTCCAATCGGTATGGACGGATCGACGTAACGTACCGTGAGTTGATGGTGGTTCGCAAGCCGGTCCAAATCCTCCGAACTTGGCATGACGTACTTTCCTTCTCCGTGTCGCACTGGACACTCCATTCGCTCCATGCCCTTGGTCCAGATGCACGGGCTCTCCGGATCAAATTCCAGCGTGACCCAGCGGTCTTCGTATCGACCGCTGTCGTTGAGCGTAAGGCTGCCACGTTGAACGAAATCCGGGGACGATCCGGCTAGAGGGCCGGGGAGCAACCCAGTTTTGACCAAAACTTGGAATCCGTTGCAGATGCCGATGATCGGTTTGCCATCGTCAACAAACGACATCAGGGCGTCACGCATTGCAAATCGCATTCGGTTCCCGAGCAGGCGTCCGCTGCCCAAATGATCACCAAACGAAAATCCGCCCGGGACCGCGAGAATGTCGTAGGACGAAAGATCCGCCTCGCCGGAAACAAACCGATTCACGTGGACCCGTTCGGCCTTGGCGCCTACGAGTTCGAACACGGCTTTTGTCTCGTGGTCGCAGTTGATTCCAAAACCAAACAACACCGCTACACGTGGAACCATCAGGCGACACCTCCTGTCAGGTCAAGGGTACCTTTCCATGCCTCAACAAGCGTCTCAACATCAGCGGCGATGAGCGCATCGTCTGCGTCGGTGATGACGAGCCTCGTGTCGGATTGAACCTGGCCCAGGACGGTCGTGGGGTGGCCCTTCATGGCGTCCAAAAACGCCGATTCGTGTTCGGGCGAAACGGCCACGATGAATCGTCCCAGAGATTCGCCCCAGAGGCGACCCCAAACGTCTCCAGTGCCGGTCCCGTCGATGTCTACGACGGCTCCAATTCGCCCGCCAATGCACATTTCAGCAAGAGCAACGGCCACGCCTCCCTCGCTGCAATCGTGAGCCGTTCGAACCCAGCCGGCGCGAACACAAGCAGAAAGAGCGCGATACACATTGAGATTGTGCTCCGGGTGCGGGAGTTGTGGAACCTCGCCGCCGACGCCTTCTGCAACCCCTGATTCGGTGAGCATGAACGCCAATTCAGAAGCCCCGAGTTCTTGGTTTGAAGTTCCAACAAGATAGATCCGGTCGCCATCAAATTTGAAATCGCTCGTGGCGGTCTGGCGCACGTCGGGGTGATCACCGAAGAGAGAGAAGAGGAGCGTTGGAGGGATCGATATTTTGTTTGGTCCAGAACCGTAATCGTTCTTCATCGAATCCTTGCCGCTGACACAAGGCAACCGGTAAGCGCGGCAAACACGCTCGAGTTCCCGGTTGGCCCTGACCAGTTGTGCCAATTTGAATCGGCCGTCGGGCGTTTTGCTTGATTCGATGGGGTCTGGCCAGCAGAAGTTGTCAAGACCGGCCATTTTGTCGACGTCGAGGCCGACGCAAACAGCGTTTCGAACCGCTTCATCAATCGAGGCGGCGGCCATGGCGCCGGCGTCGATGTCGGAGTATCGGGGTGCAATGCCGCAGGAAATGACCAGCCCGTGTGGGTCCCCGTGAATGGGGGCGATGACGCCTGCGTCGCCCGGGCCGTCTCGCTCAACGCCAACAAACGGCTTAATCGCGGTTTGAGCGATGACTTCGTGGTCGTATTGCCTCACCAACGTCTCTTTGCTGGCGATGTTGGGCCGCTTCAACATGGACGTCAGCAACGCTGTGTGATCGCCGTTTTGTGGAGGAATAAAGGATGGAAGAACGGGTGGCCGCCACTCGGATTCCAACTGAAGTTGAGGAACACCGTCGTGCAGGAATTCAATGGGAAGATACGCAACGGTCGCCTCGTCGTAGCGCACGTGAAACATCCCCGTGGAGGTGAAGGTTGCCACGGCGGTTGCCTCCACTTCATGGAGGTCGGCCAGCGCCTCAAACGCCTTTTTGTCCTCGGGTTTGACGGCAATGGTCATCCGCTCTTGACTCTCAGAAACAAGAATTTCCCAAGGTGAAAGGCCCGCTTGCTTCAGCGGCACCTTCGCCAGGTCGATTTCGCATCCATTGGTGTACTCCGCCATTTCGCCAATCGAGGATGAAAGTCCGCCCGCTCCGTTGTCTGTGATGCAGGTGATCAAGTTTGAATCCCGAGCTTCAAGCACCATGTCGATCATTTTCTTCTGCGTGATGGGGTCGCCGATTTGAACGGCACTGGAAGGGGATTCTTCCGTGAGTTCAAGCGAAGAAAACGTCGCGCCGTGGATTCCATCGTACCCCACTCGGCCGCCGACCATGTAGACAACGTCCCCCGCAACGGGGGTTTTGACATGGGAAGGTCGACCGTCCGGGAGCGTTCGAGGCATGATGCCCACCGTTCCGCAGTACACGAGTGGTTTACCGATGTATCGATCGTCGAACACAATGGCCCCGTTCACGGTTGGAATGCCTGATTCATTTCCACCGACACGGACGCCGGCATGGACGCCCCGAAGAACTCGGGAGGGGTGAAAGAGGTTCTCAGGAAGTTGCCCTTCCCAGTCGGGTGGCCCAAAGCAAAACACGTCGGTGTTGGCGATTGGGCGAGCGCCAAGGCCCGTACCGAGAATGTCCCGATTGACCCCCACGATTCCTGTCATGGCCCCACCGTACGGGTCCAACGCCGACGGAGAATTGTGGGTTTCAGCTTTCATGCACACGCTCCACGTGTCGTCCCATGCGATAACACCCGAGTTGTCGTGGAACACCGAGAGAAGCCAGTCCACGTCTTCCTGCATGTCGTGCGTTGGCGTCATGATGTGTGTTTTGAACAATGAATCAATGACGCTGTCTTCGCCCGTCTCATGGTCAATGTGATGTATTTTTGATGCGAAAATCTTGTGTTTGCAGTGTTCGCTCCACGTTTGAGCCAAGCACTCCAATTCAACGTCGGTTGGTGCATCCGGCGAAATGCCCATGGAGATGCGCTGAGCGCGCACGGCTTCATCACGATAGTGCGCTTGAATTGCGTGCATTTCGTTCAGGTTCAACGCCAGCAGCCCGTCGTTTGAAATCGCCTCCAAACGAGCGTCGTCGACCTCCAAATCAACGGCCTGTGGTTCGATGAACACCTGGTCGGGGGGTGTTGGGAACTTGAGTTCAGGCCACGATTTGGTTTGACACGCGCTTCGGTCAGCAACCAAGGCTCGCTCAATCAGATTGTTGTGAAGGGTGCCGGCCAGCCAGTGGACGTCACAATCCTGTGGAAGACCGTAAAAAACGTACGTGACGTAGGTCGCAATCTTGGCATCGCGATCGTTTGGAAAAAGCGTGAGAAAGCCGTCGGTGGCCGCTTTCCCTGGGTTATCGGTGACGCCGGGTTTGAAACCAACCGTGATCACAGCGTCCGGCGTTGTTGCGAAGGATTCGGTGGTGACAAGCATGGTGTTCGTCAGTCCGTGCTCAATGATGGGGTCAGCAAAGAGATCGTCAACCCGGGGCGCAACGACCGATGAGGGGGTTTCGCCGTGGATGAGGTAGCCGCAAATGGAGCGAACCGTCGCAACGCTCACCCCGTGGTCTGCCATCAATTGTCGTCGGACCACATCGCCGCGAACGTCCCGCATCCCGTCCCCTTGACGGGGCGTTACCTCTACACGAGTGACTGGCATGTTGTGCACCGCGCCCGTTGGACAGGGCGAGGTTGTTGCATGCGCTCTTTGTAGTCTGCGCCTTCATTGGTTCAGCATTTTGGCCAGGAATTGCCCGGTCGGGCTGCTCTCAGCCTTTGCGACGGCTTCTGGGGTCCCGACAGCGATCACTTGTCCGCCACGCTCGCCCCCTTCTGGGCCGAGGTCAACGACCCAGTCGCACGATTTGACCACGTCAAGATGGTGTTCGATAACGATCAGGGTGTGACCTTTGTCGCGGAGTTGATGCAGGACGTTGATGAGTTTCGCAACGTCACTAAAACTCAGACCGGTCGTCGGCTCATCGAGGATGTAAACCGTGTGCTTGTTGGGCATCCTTCGCAACTCACTGGCAAGTTTGACTCGTTGTGCCTCACCGCCAGAGAGCGTGGTGGCGGGCTGACCAAGACGAATGTAGCCCAAGCCAACCGCTTCCAGTGTTTCCAGCGTACGGTGAATCTTACGATGGTTTTTGAAGAACTCAACCGCTTCAGAAACCGGCATTTCAAGAACATCGTGGATGGTTTTTCCACGCCACGTTACCTCGAGTGTTTCACGTGTGTACCGTTTACCGTTGCAGATGTCGCACGTGATCCACACGTCGGGAAGGAAATTCATTTCCAGCTTGATCGACCCTCCGCCCCTGCACGCTTCGCAGCGACCGCCCTTCACGTTGAAGCTGAAGTGGCCCGGTTTGTAGCCGCGTTCCTTCGAACGTTTGGTGTTGGCAAAAAGCGCTCGGATTTCATCGAACACTTTGGTGTAGGTCGCTGGGTTCGAACGAGGAGTTCGGCCGATGGGGGATTGATCGATGATGATCACCTTGTCGACATGGTCAACGCCTTCAATGGCGCGATGACGCCCAGGGAGTGTTTCGGCGCGATGCACGTCTCGTTGAAGCGCTGGAGCGAGGATGCCTGAAACGAGCGAGGATTTTCCCGACCCTGAAACTCCGGTGACGGCGGTCATGCAACCGATGGGGAAGGACACGTCCACGTTCTGCAAATTGTTGTGCTGGGCTCCTTTCACCTTCAGCCGCTTTTTCCCCGGTTTGGTACGCTTGGTCGGCCAGGGAATGGTTTTGCGTCCACTGAGGTACGCACCGGTGATGGAATCCTCGCACGCCATGACCTCTTCGGGGGTGCCGTTGGCAACCACCACGCCGCCTTCAAGGCCGGCTCCTGGGCCCAAATCGCACAACCAGTCGGCCTGCCGAAGCGTGTCTTCGTCGTGCTCCACCACCAACAGAGTGTTGCCCAAGTCGCTCAACTCTCGAAGGGTCTTCAGCAAGCGATCGTTGTCCCGCTGGTGCAAACCGATGGAGGGTTCGTCCAGCACGTACATAACGCCGGTGAGACGACTGCCGATTTGAGTGGCGAGTCGGATACGTTGACTCTCGCCACCCGAAAGCGTGTTGGCTTTTCGATCCAGCGTGAGGTAGTCCAAACCAACGCTGTCGAGAAAACCGAGACGCCCTTCGATTTCCTTGATGATTTCCGAACCGATGAACATGCTCCGCTCGTCCAGAGACTCAAGAAGATCTTGGAAGGCATCGGGCGGACCGTCACCTTCTGGGTCCCAAGCACGAACCAAGCCCAAGGCGTCGTGCACCGAGCACTGGCTGACCTCCGGAAGGCGGATGCCCCCCACCGTTACGTACCGGGCCGCTCGGTTCAATTTCTCACCCCCACAATCGGGGCAGTCAAGATCCGTCATGCATGAAATCAGTCGGTTTCGGGTCCGATCGGACGTGGTTTCAGCGTAGGTCTTCTCCAATCGAGGGACGATGCCTTCCCACGGCTTGCTGTACTTGTACTGAGAGCCGTTTTCCGACGTAAATTCGTAGTGAATGACGGTGGACCCGGACCCGTAAAGGAGAATGTCCTTTTCGTCCTCGTCCAGCATTTCAAACGGAAGCGTGGTGGAGATCCCGTAGTGCTCGCATGTGCACTCGAGAAGCTTACGATACCACGATGGCGACATGGATTGGCGCCAGGGAATCACGCACCCGTTGGAAACGCTCATGTTGCCGTCAACGATGAGTTCGACGTTGAATTGGCGTTGAACGCCCAGACCTTGACAGGTTCCGCATGCGCCAAGCGGCGAGTTGAACGAAAAGACTCGAGGTGAGAGTTCGGGCATGAACGCTCCGTGTTCCGGGCATGCAAAGTCTTCGGACCAAGCGATGGTTTGCCCTTGTTCTGTGGCGTGGGCGCTTGAATTCTCACTGAGCTCAACGTCACTGTCTGGGGCTTCAAGGCTCTCAACGGCCAACGTTCCACCGCCGAGACGGAGCGCTGATTCCACGGCTTCCGTCAAACGTTGTTTACGATCTCGCGTGCACCGCAGTCGGTCGATACGCACGTCAATGTCGTGGCGGAAGTTCTTGTCCAACGTCGGTGGTTGTTCAAAGGACGTTTCGTGTCCATTGACTCGCCCGTTGAGGTACCCTTGCTCCACCAGCTGACGGAAGAGTTCGACATGCGTTCCCTTTCGAGCACGAACCACGGGACTCCAGACTGCGACGCCGTGGGCTTCCATGCGCCAGAAGATGTCGTCAACAATTTCCTGAACGGTTCGCCGAGCGACCTCTTTTCCACATGTAGGGCAGTGGGGTTTGCCAATTCGAGCCCACAGCAAGCGAAGGTAATCCTGAATTTCAGTCACGGTCGCAACGGTTGATCGAGGGTTATGGCTGCCTTGCTTTTGATCAATGGAAATTGCAGGGGACAAGCCCTCGATCGAATCGCAATCCGCTTTTTTCATCTGACCGATGAATTGTCGAGCGTAAGACGAGAGGCTCTCGACGTACCTGCGCTGCCCCTCTGCGTACAGTGTATCGAACGCCAAACTGGACTTCCCAGACCCCGAGACACCGGAAATCACCACGAACTTGCCTTTTGGAAGTTCCACGGAGACGTCTTTGAGGTTGTGAGTCCGGGCCCCTTTCACCTCAATCCAGCCGTCCTGTCCGTTTGACATGTATCGGTCTCCGAAGTTCACGAGTCGTCAAGAGTTCTTCAAGTCGTGCTTTTCCCTCGCCAAAATGAATTCGTGGGCCTGCACTGTGTTTCGACCTCAAAAAGCTCCTCCAAAACCCCCCAAAGAAAAGAACAAGCCTTCTTAGGCGTCGGGTGCAGGCCACAGCCCGTGACGCCCAATCAGATGCTCATGATGCTCAAGCCGCAAGGATGCTGCCTTCGATGCGGTCGTACAGAGGGCATCGGCCCGGTCAACATTGACGAGTGCGCCGACTGTCTGGCCATGAACTTCAACATTGACTAAGCCGGATTGAACGACGCCGGTAGTGGCGCTTCAAAACGAACCGGATCGTCGTTGTTGGGATGTAAAAACTCCAATGCGAACGCGTGAAGCATGATTCGTTTGAACGGGTTGGTCGTTGCGCCATGACGATCATCACCCACCACAGGCGCGTCCAACCGCTGCATTGCCATGCGGATCTGGTGGCGACGGCCGGTTTCGATGGAGACCTCGACGTGTGCCGTTTCTTGATTTGATGCAATCACACGGTAGTGAGAGATGGCTTCTTTCCCTTTTGGATGATTTTTATTCACCGCTTTGACGTTGAGGTGTTTATCCTCCATCAACCAGCTCCTTACGGTGCCCACAGGCGGGGTTGGATGTCCTTCAACCACCGTCCGATACGTCCGATGCACCTCGCGATCGTGAAATTGCTGTTGCAGATCCTCCTTCGCCTGCCTGTGCTTCGCAAACACCACAATGCCAGAGGTCTCCTTGTCGAGTCGGTGCACGATGAAGCACCACGCCTTCGGATCGGTGCGTCGAAGGTGGTCTACGCACCGACTGTGGAGGGTATCAACCTCCAGCCGATCGGTAGCAACGGTGAGAAGTTGGGGGGGCTTGTTGACCACCAGAAGCGCATCATCTTCAAACAACACGTCGAGATCAACATCCGAAGAAGGCGTCGGTGGTGGTGTGCGTTCTTCGGCTCGTTGGCGTTCAATGACCTCAACGACGTCACCGGTGGTGAGACCGTGTTTGGCTCGATGGATCACCTCACCGTTCAACACCACCCTGCCTTGGGTGAGCATTTTTCGGAGCGTGGACGAGCTTGATTCTGGAAACATCGTGCGCAGGGTCGTGAGCAAATCGCCGTTCCCGTTTTGCTTGTGCTTCACACCATCACCTACAGGACCAGAACATCGATCCACGCGCCGACTTCACCCGACTGCCCGGGTTGGAGGAGGGTCAGCCCGCTGGCGCTGGCCAGACTTTCCAGGTTACCCGACCCTTGATGCCTTGGTTGATGGGCCATCATGCCTTCTTCGGTCGAGGTCAGTGTGACGCGACGCAACGTCATGCAGTCGCTGGTCGATTTCACGGGATCGCACAGGCGGGCTCGGACCGTCCATTCCTTCGGTCCGTCGGTGCCCAGAGCGTGTCTGAGGTACGGCGCAACCAACATGCGGAACACAACGTGGCTGGACACGGGGTTGCCGGGAAGGCCAAACAATGGAGTGCCGTTCCACGTACCAAACAGAGGTGGAGAGCCGGGACGAATCTTCATTCGCCAAAAATGAACGTCGCCTTCCTCCTCCATGATTCTACGAACGTAGTCAAACTCACCCATTGAAACGCCACCGGACGTCAAGATGAGGTCGCATGTCTCGGTTGCCTCGTTCAACGCGTCTCTCAATGCATCCATGGTGTCCGCAACCGAAGGGAACCGTACGGCGGTGTGCCCAGCCCATTCAACGAGGCCTGCAAGTCCGTAGGAGTTTGATTCGTAAATTTCGCCGTGGGCGAGCGCTTCCCCTGGTGATTTGAGTTCATCGCCGGTCGAAACGATGGCGATGTTGAGTTGTTGGAACACGGGAACACTGGCGTAGCCCATGGTGGCGCAAAGACCGATTCGAGCCGGCGTCAATCGTTGGCCTTTGGTGAGGGCGACGGTTCCTTGTTTGAGATTCTCACCAAGTTTCCGTACAAAGTGCGGCTTCGGTGGTTCGAGGAGAACCACCGTGCCATCGCCTACATCGCAGCGCTCGATGGGAAGAATGGCATCGGCGCCAGGTGGCATCGGCGCCCCCGTCATGATGCGAACCGCTTCACCCGGGCCGACGTCAACAAGCTCGTTTTCGCCGGAAGCAGCCTGAAGTCCAACCACGGTCAGCGTGCACGGATAGGAAGCGGCCTCATCAAAGCGACATGCAAAGCCGTCCATAGCGGAATTGTCGAACGGTGGGTCGTTCACCATGCTTGCCAAATCCTCAGCCAACACGCGCCCGGTGCACATCTCAATGGGGCGACGCTCGGTGCGCAGTGGAGGAAGGGTTTGCTGGCAGATGGCCCGCGCTTCGTCGACGGTGATGAAGTACGGACGGCCATCCATGACGACGCCAAGCGCAGCTCGGGTTTGAGGATGTGGGTCAACGGTAGAATGATGGATGGCGGTTCATTGTCAGAGCATGGTTGACGGTTTGGCGCTCACCCAAGCCATCCAAACCACGTTCATCACCAGCGGCACGGCCACGGTTCTTGCGACGTTGATCGGTGTCCCGTTGGGTGCATGGTGCGCCCGGTCCACCCACCGGTCGTTCGGTCGGCTGAAGACCCTCATTACGGCGCTTTACGGACTGCCTCCCGTGGTGGTTGGTGTGTTCGTTTACTCGCTGTTCTCAAAATCCGGTGCGCTGGGTTCCCTGGACGTGTTGTTCACCGTTCAGGCCATGATTTTCGCTCAAACCTGCCTTATTCTACCGTTGATATGGGGTGGCTCGTGGACCGCATTTGAGGGTGTTGGAAAAGCGTACAGCGATACCCTCTCGACGATGGGCATCAGCCGTCGTCAGCGGTTGTTCATGGAGATACGGCTCGCGAGCAACGGCGTCTATCATGCCGTTGTCATCGGATTTGGGCGAGCCATTGCTGAGGTGGGCGCTGTCATCATGGTTGGAGGAAACATCGCCGGTAAAACCCGCGTGATGACGACGAGCATCGTGTTGGAAACATCAAAGGGAAACATGGGGCAAGCCGCCGTCTTGGGGGTTCTCCTGCTGATGTTGTCGTTGAGCTTGGTCGCGTTGGCAGCCATGGTGAGAACACGCCGCCTTGCTGTGCGTGTCGAAGTTTCAGGATCCAAATTGCCTGAACCGACACCGTTTTCCGAGGCGGTGAACAAACGCATCACGGTTCAAAAAGCCGGACGGACGATTTTGAACAATGTTGAAGCCATCTTGAAGCCCGGTGAAATCACTGCGGTGGTTGGAGAATCCGGGGCAGGGAAGACAACGTTGTTGCGGGCTCTTGCGGGTCTGGAGGGGGACGAAGTGATCTGCGGGCCAGCCTCGTGCATCTACGTTCAACAGAATCCGGTGCTTCTCACCAGCTCGGTCGCTTCCGAGTTGATGCTCCCTTCCAAACTCTTTCCGTCGCTGTCGCCGGCCGGCCAAGCGTACGCTTCGCTGTTCCAACTGGATGATTTGCTCAACCAATCAACACAAGATCTGTCCGGTGGAGAGCGTCAGCGATTGATGTTGGCCCGACAGTGCTCGTTCTCACCTTCGCTTTTCTTGCTGGACGAGTGCACGTCAAATTTGGGATGGCTCCACGTTCAAACGATTGAACGAGAACTCTTGCGAATGAAAAAGGAAGGTGTGTGCATCGTCATGGTCACCCACAACATCTCGCAAGCGCATCGTATCGCTGATTCAATCGTGGTTCTTCGAGACGGAAAGCGACTGGACCACGACGACCCGTTCGCCACGTCCATGCTGACCGGTGAATGGTTGGATCATGAGTCCACAAAGAACGCATGATCGCCGTTGATGGTGTACGAGGCAATGATGAGGCGCCCTTCCTCGACGAGGAAACTTCCAAAGCGATGGGCTGCAGTGGTGTTGTTCGGCTGGACGATCAGGTAGGCGTACGGGTTTTGCACAACCTCGTCGTCGAATTCGTATCGTTCCAAATCCACGTTGTTTTGAAATCGCAATGCAGTTCCTCGATCCGACAGCGTCGTGCAGTCCTTCTCGTGCGCCATGTTGATGGCCGCACCCATGCCTTGACCGATTGAAAAGTACCAGTCGCCGGGTGGATGTAAACCGTTTGAATCTTCGAGTACACTCAGATTTCGCGTCTCGTTTAGATGGCGCCAAATGGCCTGTTCCTTTGCGTGAGTGCCGGATTCATCGCCACGAGAAACGAAGCATTGCTCTTCGTTTGCAATCCGCTCGAAAGCGTCGTAAACAGATCCGTTGAAGTGGAGTGGTGAAAGCAGGACAAAGGCGTTGTAAGCAATGGGTGTGCGATTGTGTGCGAACCCATCATCGATGAACAACTGTTCCTGGTCGGGCGCATGGACGATGAGTGCGTCGACGTCGCCTGTTCGACCGAGTTGCAGCGCAGCACCGGTGCCAACCGCAACGTACTCCACACCGATCCCGTGCTGACGTTCAAACTCCTCGGTCAGTACGTCCAGGAGTCCGGAGTCACGCATCGAAGTGGTCGTAGCGAGACGAAGGGTCCCGGAGCTGTTCTCGTCGGGAACGATGCAACCAGCGAGTGGAAGCAGGAAGAGAAGGGCAAGCGCTGCCGCTAGCGGTCGCATTTCAACCAAACTTCATGACGTGTCCGCATTCTGGATAGGTGCAAGACACGGTGTATCGTGATCGCTTCGGCTTTGGAATTTTTAACATGGAACCGCACATTTCACACTGCACACGAATGATTTCAGGGCCCGCTGGCTTGGGTGCATCACCCAGGGTTCGACCCACATCGGTTGACCACCCGAGGGAATCAGAATATTTGTCGGAAGCCGTGTTCAATTTTGACTGTTTGAGGGAGAGTCGCAGTTTACGCTTGCGCTTGCCTTTTTTCTTACCGGGGGGTTTCGCAGCCATGGGACTCATTGCTCCGCTGGGTGTTGATGTATTCAATCGCTTCGCTCGTTTAGCGCTGCAAGCCGGTCCGACTGGGGTCTTGTGGGGCGATGTGCAACGACGTCGTGAAACACTTACGAGTGCTTGATGCATGATTAAATGCTCAACAGATGTACAAGATGTTGAGCGTCGTGGACGAGAAAACGAGGAAAGGCATCTCGACCGGAGTCCTCGGGCTCTCGCTGATTCTTTGCCTCGCAGCGCTCTTTGGGCCGTACTGGCTCACGCTGAACGGATACGAAGGGAATTTTCTGGCCTCGTGGTCGCTCGATGAAGCACAGCTTGAGTTAGGGGATGAGCGGTCGACCGATTCGCTTTCTGAATTGTGTGAGTTGGAGGAGGAAATGGTTGGATCCTCGTACGCAGACACGTGCGACATCGCACGTGCAGGAGCATTTGCCACCGTCTTTTTGTGGTTGGGGGTGCTGTTTACGAGTTTGGCCATCGTGCGCGCCGTTCTGCCGCCCGATGGTGTGGAATGGGTGGATGACAACGTTCCGGAGATCGCCCAGTCAATTGTCGCATGGTCGGGCGGTTCGCTGATGCTCGTAGGTGTGGTTGTGTGGTATCTTCTCCTACCGGACATCGGAAGTGTGGACGTCGGAGGGAGTGCGTACCTTGCCCTGTTCGCTGGCGTGCTGGGGCTCGGTTCTGTCGTCGTTGAAACCTACGAAATCGACGTGAACATCGCCCGTCGCGAGCGGTGATGAACAGTTCAGCAGAACCTGTTGACTTCATGTATCCAAGAAGTCTAGGTTCGGACGACCAAAGGCGGATGTTGAGTTGTTCAATCGAATCGAAGCCAACGATTGGAACAGAGGTGTCGTGGTTTCGGAATTTCTCCGTTTCAACGCCTTCGGATTTTTTAATTCTGCATTTGCATGGCTGTTGTATGAGGTGCTCTACAGAATAAATCTCTGGCCCGGACACGCTGCGGTGGCGGCGTGGAGTGTTTCCTGCGCAGTGGGTATGATCGAATCGCACTACGTTCATTACAGGTTTACCTTCGATTCGACGTTTCCCTACGGTCAAAGCTTGTACAGAGCCGTGATTGTGTACGCTGGACAACTGGTGCTCACAACGTATCTGACGTTCCTCTTGGTTGAGCAATACTTGCTTCACCACAGACTCGTTTGGTTGTTGAACACATGTCTTTTCGGTGTTTTCAACTTCCTTCTGATCAGATGGATTGCCTTCCCACCAGAACACGACGCCGTGCGGGCCACGGAATTGTGAATCTCAACGTTCGATAACGTACGATTTGCCGTTCTCTGGTTCGTGCACGACATGTCCCTGTTCGGTCAGAGCATTGACCAGTGGGGGCCGTGCGTGATTTGGGTCGGTGTGATACACGACCACATGTTTGGCCTGACAGGCTTTGGCAAAATCAAGGATTTCTTGATGGCCGGCGTGGGTTGAAAATGAAAATTGCTCGGTCTGAAGTGCAACATCAACCCGTTGACCGTAAATCACAATTGATCCTGTTTCTAGCAAGCCTCGACCTCCTGTATTACGAGCTTGATACCCGGTGAAGAAGACGGCGTTCTTCTGATCGTGACGAAGCCGATTCAGGTACCAGAGGGCAGGTCCCCCTTCAAGCATGCCGGAAGTGGTCACGATTACGTCGGCACCCAGAGCTTTCTTTCGATCGGATTTGCTCGAAACCTGTTTGGCCCATCGCCAAGCCCGTTCGAGCGCTTTGCTGTCGCGCAGGAGCTCTGGATTTGCAAGGTGTGTTTTTGCGACTCGTTTTCCCATTCCGTCGACGTGAACATTCAATCGAGGAAGGTGTTCATGAAGCATCATCACAACATCTTGTGTTCGTCCGTTCGCAAACGCAGGAATGAGAACCGTCCCCCCTCGCCGAACAACGTTCTCAACTGCGTCGATGAAGCGACCGATCTCATCCGCCTTTGGAGGGTGATCACGCCCGCCGTACGTGCCTTCAACAAACAAGATGTCCGCTTGCACGGGTTTGGCACCGCTCACGAGAGAGGAATCACGTGTATCGAAATCCCCCGTCAAAAGCACCGTTGTTTCTGGGGTTTTGATGTGGAGCATAGCAGCGCCAGGTATGTGACCTGCCGGATGCAGGGTCAGATCCCACGCATGATGCTTCCACGGAACGCCAAAGTCGTGGACGTACCAGGAATCAAGAGCCGTGTCGATGTCACGTTTATCCCATGCGAGAGGATAACGTTCGATGGAGCTGACCTTGTAACAATCACGCCACATCATGTCCGAAAGTTGGGACGTAATGATGGTGCCGTGCAAGCGAGTTCGGTGGTTTGCACACAACCACGGTGCCATGCCCAGGTGATCGATGTGCGAATGCGTGATCACTGCGTCGTGCACCGCAGGTGCTTCGTTCGGATACCGTGGAGGCGAGGTTGGTGCAATACCGTAGTCAAGAAGTAGGCGAGTTCCTTCGGCATCCTCCAGCACAATACCGACGTTTCCAACTTCATCGCCTCCTCCAAGATAATGGAAGCGTAGACCATGAGTCGGCGGATCGTCCGGATAGGTCGACGTGCGCCCTGGGGAATACAACACCATGGTAGATGGAAAGCGTCCTGTAAAAAGAAGGTGTGGGTGACACCCCCTGATTTCCACTGGAGGGAGAATCCAGTTGTGATGGAGTTGGTATTCATGAATTTTGATTCCCAATGTTGATGTACTTCTCGCGACCATATTCAATGGGTTTTTTCAAACGAATACACACCACTCAATTTTTTCAAACGTACGGCGAGGATCAAGTTCACCTCCAATGGAAATGAAGGGGTAGACGTACGAACACTTCTTTTGATTCGGCAAACATGTTTTCCGTTTCCACTGGTCAACGAAGAAATCTTCTACGACATTCTCTTCCAACGGTCATGGGGCGAATTTCGAACCATGAATTCGTGGTCGACGAGGATCGCTGTTTTGGTTGTGGAGCATGCATCGCTTTGTGTCCAGTGCAGGTTCTCACCCTCGAAGATCGTATGATCTACGTCGATGAACCAAATTGCACGCACTGTCGTCTCTGCCTTCCCTCGTGTCCTGTGTTTGCCCTTGACATCGTTTCGGCCGATGGTGAGTGACATGCACATTGTTTTTGTTGGAGGCACAGCTGAGGCATTGGTGCTCTCGCATCATCTTGCGTCCGATCACACCGTGTCCATCGTTGAACTTGAGGCTGAACTTGGCCTTCCCGTTCAACATCCAGGTAGAGTCGTTGACAAAGACCTCCTTTCAGAGTATTTCACCGACGACCAAATTTCATTCCTCATGCTCCATCCAAATTCAGACGGATGGGGGTGTCGATGGGATTGGATTGTGAAACATCTGGCTGCAAACGTTGCTCGAAAAGGCGTTCAATGCTACACTCGGACACGCATCCTCTCGTGCACCAGCACCGATGCTGGCACCGTGCTGAACCTGTCTGGCAACGAACGAGATTTACCAAGCCATCTCTACGCCGACCGCGTGATTGCGATGCGTCCAGTTGAATCGATGGGTCCTGGGCGTCGACACCACCACTGGACACCAAACTCCCCTGAACAATTTCCCGGGTTAAGACTGAACACCTGGTTTGGAGGTTCCGTTCTTCCAATCGATGCTCAGACAGCACCTTCTCCCGATCTAAAACTAAAACGGGCGGATAACATCACGGAATTGTGGTGGTCAACACCACCCTCATGGACACCCTCGCACGGCTATTTTGAACAATGTCAGGTGCAACTCCCATCCATCGTTGATCTCCTCTCGTTTGACGCTGTGATTTCACGTGTTGGTGAGATCCTGAACACGTTCGTTTAAACCATTACATTTGGTGTAGGAAAAAACACCAGTTTCTTAGGAGAGACGCGATAGGAACAGGTACAGCGCACGCGCTTTGGTGATGGAGATGGGAACACATCCAATGGCAGAACTTCGCAAAAAACTCCAGATTCAAGGCCTCTTGGACAAACCAACGGGCAAGTCCTGGATGAAACTCATTTCATTGCTGGTCGTGGTTGGAGTGTTGTACACCGCCCACATCTTTCTACCGCTGAAGTATGGACTGCTCCTTCTTCCACTCACCGGTTTGATCACCACCACAATCGCCATGATCGGGCATGAAGGGGTCCATTCCTCCGCATGCAAATCGAAAGCGGGCAACATCTCCATCGCTTCCTTGGCGTTCCCGTTGTTTTCGGGTCTTTCAATGAACTACTGGCGCGAGAAGCACAACATCAAGCACCATGCTCACCCGAATGTTTTCGAAAAGGACCCAGACATCCATTCCTGGCCCCTCACGTTCTCGCAAGAGGAGTACGTGACCAGCGGACCTGTTCGTCGATTTTTCCAGCGCTACTTGCAAGCCTACCTGTTTTGGCCCGTAATCACACCCCTCGTCGGCCATTTGATGCGTTACGATGGCGTGAAGCACGTCGTGATGGCCCCCTTCAAAGCCAAGCGAAACAAGTTCAACAAAATGTGGCTCCTCGACGCCGGGCTCATGTCCGCTCACTTCTTTTTGTGGCTCGGCCTTCCCATTCTTCTGGGACTCGCCTGGCAAGCTGTGATTGGATTTTACGTCGTCCTCTGGGCCGTCGTCGGGTTCTATCTGACGGCGATTTTCATCGTTGGGCATGCAGGCCGACCGGTCGTTTTGGAATACGACGAAAACTGGCGCCTGCAAATCGAGACCGGGCGCCGCATCAAACTCGGCCCCGTTGGTTCGTTCTTCTTCGTTGGACTGGACTACCAAATCGAACACCATCTTCTTCCTGCTCTGTCCCATTTCAATCTCCCAAAAGCAGCGCCCATCGTGAAAGAATATGCGCAGGAACGTGGCTGGGAATACGAGGAAGTCGGCTTCTTCCGTGCGCTTTGGGATTCGACGGTTGCCCTTGCTGTTGCTTGGAAAACCCCTGCCATTGTCATCAGTGCAACGGCAGAAAAGAACACCGGATTGCTCGAAGACTTTGGTCCAGGCGCACCATCGCCTGAATCCAGTTGACTTCATCCATTCCACTGAGGTCCGTGAGACCATGACCATGAAATTGTATCTGGAAAGCATTGAAGCAGGCTACGCCCATCGATTCGATGCGCGCGTCGTCAGCGTTGATGAGGACAAGGTGGTGCTCGACCGCACGCTGTTTTACCCACTGGGTGGCGGGCAGCACTGGGACACGGGTGTTCTGACCGGCCCAAACGGCGACCTTCACGTATCGGAGGTCCGCGGCCGAGGCGACGTCCATCACTTCGTGGGGGCCGATCATCAACTGAAGGTTGGCGACGAAGTGCGGGGGGCCGTTGATTGGGAAACGCGCTACGCTCACATGCGGATGCACACAGCACAACACCTCGTCAGCGGCTTGGCGTACGAGATGTTTGATGGCGTTCGCACAGTGGGCAATCAGATTCACGCCGATCGTTCTCGAATCGATTTCAACCCAATATCCTTTGATGAAGTCATGCTCGAGGGCCTTATCGATGCGGCGAATGAACGGATTGATGCGGGTTTGGACGTTACGGACAGCGTCATGACCCGTGGGGAAATCAACGCCATCATGCCTCCCGAACGAACGAACATGGACCTTCTTCCAGCCAGCGTGAAGGAATTACGAATCGTTCAAATCGGCGACCGGGTCGACATGTGCCCGTGCGCAGGAACCCACGTGAGCAACATTCGAGAACTGGGGCATGTTGAGTTACTCGGAAAGAAATCCAAAGGGAAGGGCACCCAACGTCTCTCGTATCGCCTTCAAACACCGTCCCTCGTTCGCTCTCCGACGAACAACGTTCTCTGAAGAAACCGCACGTCAGAGGGTGGACCGATCTCGTTCAACCCTTTCAAAATCAATTTCTCAACCGACTCTCTGATATCCACAGAGTCAACATTGACCGGTTCGACGTTTTTCTTCTTGGATATGATCCTTCCAATACTGCGTCATTTGTTTCGCTACGTATCCATCGTAGCATTGCTTGCACAGAACAAGCTTTGCTGGGTATTCACCGTGGTACAGGTAGGTTTGCCTGTCATCGTTGCAAACCTCACACGTCCGACCCGCAGTATCTTGTGTCATGACTCGAAGACTCGTCCTGTATTATTTAGAGATGGGTAATGCATCGTACGACCCGCCACGAATTGCTGATGATTTTTCTGACGCTCAACTCAAGACACCGTCGCTTGGAATCCATGCCACGCCGCAGACGATGCCGTCGCTGGCGACGAAGGACTGCGCGACCAACGCCAACAATGCCCACACCGAGAAGCCCAGACCCAGCAACAACGATGCAAGTTTTGAATCACTACGAACGACGTCAGCAAACGCACGCATCGTCCCAAAAAACGAGAGAGCAGCACAAACGAAGCAAACAAACATCGTGCTTACTTCCAAACCGTCCAAACCATCGCACGTTGACGATCGCATGACGGTGAGGCTGAGAAAGGCGAGTGAGAAAAGACCCGATACAACCCACATACGAACAAAAATCATACGTTCCTCACGCGCTCGTTCTCACTCAGCTGAACGTAACTATCAGCGAACGAATCATCGTACCCGTC
>VMHT01039963.1_pt1 | contig 21452 bp, 19 predicted proteins | sample 4693611 | NCBI WGS metagenome assembly VMHT01 (sample SAMN12280063, study PRJNA550983) | marine metagenome | isolation source: seawater sampled from same location over 5 years 0.02-0.2 micron viral filtrate | place: USA: collected off the coast of southern California halfway between the port... ...
ATCGCCATTTTTGTTTTCTATGTAACCGCCTTCTGCATCGGTATACATGCCCAAGCGGTAGCCAGTTGTACTGCCAATTTGAATTGCGGGATTTGCTTGTGACCCTTGTGTTTCTGCGATGCCGCCGACATGCAAAAGTGCGTTTGGGCTGTTGGTGCTAACACCAATCCGATTTAGGGAAGCATCCACGAAGAGCATATGATCTTGTGTGTCACTTTCGACCCTGAAATCCATTGTCGAGCTACCGCTCTGATTGAGAACAATAGTCCCGTCAAAGGCAGCGTGTTCTACGTTCCCCGCAACAATCCGAATATCATTAGCGCCAGCAAACTTGAAGTGAGTATCTGTGTCGCCTGTGTGGGTTAATTTCTCCGCAATAAAAACTTCGCCGCTTGCCGTGACCGTACCCGTGACATCAATCCCACTGCTATTAACTGTCAATTTAGTTGAGCCAGCCTTCTGAATCAGCAAATCACCAGTGCCAGCCTGATTGATAATTGACTGCGTAGGGGTATGGACTAAAGTTAGATCCTGCGAATTACCTAACTGAATCTGCTCATTATCGCCCAAACGGATCTGATCAACATTTACAGTATCTGCCTTAACGCGCACGTTTCCGCCTGATCGAACGACGATAAGATCATCTGTGGGTAACAGGCTTCCGCCGTCACTTAACTCACTGATTTTTGACATGGTAAACTCCTATTGTTCTATTTTACGGCAATTTCTTTAACTGTTCTATCTCAGCCTTCAAATCTTTGACTGCCTCAATCAAATAGCCAACGATGTCACCGTAAGCGACTGATAACATTCCGTCTTCGTTTTCTTTGACTAATTCGGGTGCGACTTCCTGCAACTCTTGAGCTATAACACCCGCGCCCTTTTCTCCTGCCTTAGTAAAACTAACGCCGCGCATGTCAAATACTTTGCTTCCATCTATCGTTTCAACATCAGACTTCAGTCGGATGTCAGACCCTTGGGTGACGGTTCCCGAAATAGTGATATTTCCGTCTGCGAAGTAGTTTCCATTGGTGTCAATCGTCGCGCCAGTGCTGCCATAGCCGCCATTAAACTTAATGCCATTTCCAGCCGCTTCTATATCTAAACTGTCACCGGATTTTGGTACAGTTATTCCGTGATTAGGGCTTCCAACATCCCCAGCGCCAGAACCTAGATCGTCCACCCCGTTGTAGAAATATATCCCGCCTAAAGGCTGTATTGAGTTTGGATCAGTTGTCTCGCCTCGACCGGCTATGAAGATACCGCCGTATCTGTTGCCAGTAGGATTTTCTTCGTTGACCGCTATCGTCAGACTGCCGCCGTCAATCAGTGTGTTGTTATACAATTTAGTGAAATAAGTCTGTGGATTACCTTTTGCAACCGATGACAGACCGTGGTCTGAATCGGTATACGTCAATGCGTTATTAATTGATAATCTTCTAGGATTAGTCAGTGCAGGACTGCCCGTTGCGGGATATGGGCTATAAGTTCCGTCCGTGACTGCTACAACTACCCTAACGAAATACTCACCTTTAGGGAATCCATAGACCGTGACCTGTTCAGTCATGTAGTAGTCTTCGTCAGTTATCCCATAGGCATAATCAGAATGACCTAAGCCAGTAAAGTCTGTTGCTGCTTGCGAGGCTGTCGCCAAGTCTGCGCGATAGTTACCGCTTCCTAAGTCAGTCACTTTGACGTAGTAATTGCTATTTAACTGCCCGGCAGTGAATTTCTTGCTGGATAAAGCTGCTGAACCAAAGTTGACCCAAGTCCCTGGAGACCCTCCACTATTAGGTGCATACTGAATCTGCAACGACAATTGCGACATGATCGCGTTCTGTGCATTTGTCTCGCCCGATATAGTCCCAGAAGTCAAAGGTCCAGCATAGAACGAAGCGTACAACGTAAGATTCTGATCAAAGTCATTCGCAAAGAAAACATAATCAGTATTGCTTGTCAGATCTAACACAGAACTCCTGACAGCAACCGGAACCTTAGAATTTGAATCGTAACTTGGTTCGCCGCCAGTAGTAAAACTAACCGCATTTGCTGCTACATTTAATGTGTCGCCATCCCATGTCAAAGACTTACCCGTAGACGCATCACCTATGCTTAACTTATAAGCGTCAGTGTCATAGCCTAAGAAAAACCCTTTGCCAGTATTAAATGCTGTCGATGTGCCTCCGTAAAAATTACCAGTAGTCCCAACACTGACCGCGCCAGTAAATGACCCGCTAGTAGCGGTTATGGCACCACTTATAGTTGCGCTAGTAGCTGTCAAAGCCCCTGCTGGCGTTACTCTGAACGGCGCATTGGCAAAGGTATTATTCCCCAATGAAATACCGTCAGCAGTTGACAGTGAAACCCTAGAAGTCCCATCCCCCGCAATCAGACTTGTTGCACCTAGTGTAAATCCACCAATGGTTCCTGATGTAGAAGTTATGTTGCCTCTAAACGTCCCATCTCCAGCTTCGAACGTGCCATCTGTCGTCAGTTTCCAACCGGCAGATCCTGCTGAATAATCAGTCGATTGCAGCGTGTCTGCTATCTTGTCCAGAGTTACAGCATTGTCTGCGACCTGGGTAGTATCGACACCGCCATCTGCGATTACCAGATTAACGTCACTGCCTACGGTTTCGGTCGTAAACATGGTTCCGTTTAACGACAAGCGATCAGCTTTGATTTCACCGCTTACTATAAGACTGCCACTTATCTCAACATCTGTTCCCATCACAATTTTCTGAGCCGTAACTGTGAACGGAGCTAGAGCCGTTAATGACGTATCCGCAGGATCTACAACCTTAAACTTGTCAGCGGTAACTACAAATTCCGACTCTGTAGCACCCGAAGAAGTTGTTGAAGACAACCCGTAACCGGCTATCGAACCATTAGCGTCAATCTTTATATACTTCTGAGCTATTACATCCCCGACATCATCAGAGATAACCGATGTAGCATTCTCAATAGTGGCGTAAGTCCCGTCAGGCTTAATAACTGTCAAAGCCTTGACAGCTTCCGCTAATGCCGCGTCACCGTTCCAAGTATTTCCTGCCGCAACGCATAAAGTAGCGTTTTTATGGTCCGTTAAGTTCCCACTTCCATCTACGCAATAACCAATCCTTGAAACATTGTTATCAGTAATCAAAGAGGCCGTGGTGTTTGCTGGGGTCCAGTTGCTTAAGTTATTAAGCGGAGTTTCTCCAGTGTTGGCAACCGCCGCAACGTAGGGAATCCCAAGATATACAACGCCCGATCCAGCCGCGTAGGTTTCTGTTACATCCCAATTATCCGTAGCCACTAATCCAGTGACTGCGTAAAGAGTCTGAGCATCACTTACAAGTACAGCGCCGTCTCCAACATTCGCCGTCAGTGTATTAACGACTCCCCCGACAGCCGCTAAGCCCGTTGAGGGGTCTTCTACGGTCGCTTTCAATGCAGTTAAGGCTGACGCATTAGCTGATGTAGAAGTGCCGTCCAGTGTGTTTATTTGGGTTACATCAGTCTGTAATGCCGTAACGGCGTTAGCACTACCGCTCAAAACGCCGTCTTTTTCTAATATAGAGTTTAAGAGGGTGATTTCTGTTGACTGAACTGTAATAGAGTCTTCAGTTAAAGTGGTTCTCGTCTGTAGATCTTTTTGCGCTAGTCCTGCCGCCGCCGCTACATCAGATAATTCTTCGTGATTAAGATCGCCCGGTGTCGAGGTCTCGCCCTCAATAGCACTTCCGCTCTCGTCAGACGCTATTGTCCTAAATACTAGGTCAGCCGTTAATGTAGTGTTGGAAGTGCTTAGAGAAGTTACAGTTCCGTTTAGACTTGTAACCGTTCCGTCTAAAGTGCTGATTGCTCCCGCATTAGCATCAATTCCTGCGTCTCTTACCGCAACAAAGGTAATGCCGTTATGACGATATAATTTATTGCTGTCGTTAGAATCAATCCACAGGTCGCCGACCGACCCGCTAGGCATGTCATCTTGCACAAAGGTAAGTATCTTTGAGTCAGCGGTGCTTTGAGCCGATGCTGCATTTAAGATAGCCTGATTAATATCCGTGTCTCTGGCTGCAACCCAAGTAGAGCCGCTCCAACGATACATCTTATTTTTATCGTTAGTATCAACCCATAAATCTCCAGTAGCTACTGCTGTTGGAGTATCGTCTTGAAAGAAGGTTGTAATTTTGCCTTGGGCTAAAGCGGTATTGGCCGCTACATTTGTGTTTGTAGTCGATAAGTTAGCCGTAAGGTTAGTTATTGAGTTGGCATTAGCGCCAATCCGAGGATCTTCTAAGCTAACCCATGCTGATCCAGTCCAATAATAAGGATGGTTGTCATCGTCTGAGTCGTACCAACGTGAAAAATCAGGTATAGGGTTTGGGATGCCGCCTTGACCGGGAACTGGTGCAGTTGTCTGGATAAAGATGTCACTTACACCAGAAGTCAGATCAACAATAGTCGCTTCCAGGTTACTAAGACCTAAAGATACGGTATTAATATTTCCTTGCAAGATAGCATCTTGATCAGAAACGTAAATCGCAACATCACCAAGGTTCTGTATATCGACATCAGCGCCACTCTCTAGGTCTAACACCTGACCGGCCTCAACCTCAACTGTCAGTATTTCTTGTCTAACTGCTGCGTTGTTAATTAAATTTGCAGTGTCTGTGACAGTAGCAGTGTTTTGTATATTTAAAGACGTAGCTGTCAAAGCGCCAGTCAAGGTAGCCGTGGTAGCAGTTAAAACCCCCGCTGGCGTAACTCTAAAGGGAGCAGATCCAAAGATAGCGTTGCCAAGATAAACCCCATTCGAATCAGCCTTGAAAATATTATTACCCGAGCCAATTGAGATTGTTCCACCGCTTAACTCGCCAGAGAACGTACCAGTTGCCGCACTTAAAGCGCCTGAGAACGTGCCGCCTCCATCAACCGTTAAAGTTGACCCGTCCCAAGATAGTTTATCTTTAAGGCTAAATTGACCCTGATCGTCTGCATAGAAAGCTGTGTTGGCGTTGTTGAAAGTACCCGTACCAACGTGAATGCTGTCGGCATCTACAGTAATTCCACCAATACTTCCGGTCGAGGCGCTAATATTTCCTCGTACCACCGTGTTGTTAAACGTGGTATCGCCGTTCTTACTAATCTGCCAACCAGTTTGATTAGGTACGCTAAAGTTATCAGATTGAAGCGTGGTAGCAATCTGATCGGACCCTACGGCATCACTGATAATCTGAGCAGTATTAATTGAGTCATCTGCCATAACCGCATTGGCAATCTTCAACGCCGTTACAGCGGTAGGAGATCCAAACGGAACCAAAGCAGACTTAGATGTATTGGTAGAACCAGACGCAGGGGTCGAGCCTAAAGGATACTTGACTGCCTGAATCCAATAATACTTAGCTGTACCGCCAGCAACCTGATGAGTAAACGCTGTGCCTCTGAACTTCTCAATCGGAGTTGCGGGAGGGGTAGTGGTATCACTAGCGTAAATCCAGATCTGCTCCCATGCCCCAATATTGGTTGGGTTAGTCCATGCGAGATTAACTGAGTTATATCCAGCGGTTGCTGTAAAGTTAGTCGGGAGTGGAACGTCAGCCAGGGAGCTAGTGATAACACCAGTGTTAGAGATTTGATTGTACTCACCCTCGGCTGGGTCGGCGTATCGTGCGGAATCATCCTCGATAAGACTAAGATCAATAGCTCCATTCCCACTTTCAGAGAACGACCAGCCAATGACTTTAAACTCTTTGCTTGGATTCCAGTCAGCGTCAATCGTGGCGAAGTCGTTTAACGCAAGCGTAATACGGTCTCCAACTGCGACCTTCATACCTTTTAGGTTGACCGGAAGGCTTAAAGTAGTTTGCAGAAAAGATTGATTGACCTTCTTGATCGCAATCCTTTGTGCAACGTACCTGTCTGACGTAAAGGTTAGCTTAACTTCTTCCTCTAAGACTTCCCCATTGTCTCTAGCTACAGCTCCTGAAACTGTTCTAGGAGCGAACTCGGTCATCTTGTAGTTCGAGTCAGGGTCTATAAACATACCCTTGATCGTGTTAAATCTGTCTGCTCTAGGTATTGAAGTCTTGACTGTGAAGTCACCAGCGAGATCGTCCTCAGTGAATGCCAGACTAGATGCTTCGTGTATGCCAGCCTTAATGATGTATTTGCCCTGAGAATAAATCAGGTCGCCATTCATGCCGCTTAGTATTTTAGATATAGACTTTCGGTGATTGTCTGACCCGAAAATAACGCCAGAACCAAAGAAGCGTTTTTGAGTCTGGCTTGTAGGAATAGGAACTAAGAAGTCACAAGCATCTGCGGCTGTTACTACCGCAGCCCAATCTATCTTGCTGGCTGGAATACCTAGACCAAAGGAAGAATCCATCAGGTAATCAGCAAGCATCAAAGCAGGGTTCTGACCCTGCAAGTCCCTCTGATGTGTTGCAGTAGTGGCCCCGTCAGAGTATTTGATATACGCAGCGGTGGTAGGGTTGTCGCCAGCATTATTTCCAGCGGCTACATCTAACCGTGGGTCATAAACAGCCTTACCCTTTACAACCGCCTTAATGTTTTGAATGCCGCCAACTTCGTCCCAGGTTTCTCTGGTGCCTTCGTGTATGGTCCAACGAGTATAAATACTGGCTACACCATCGCCTCGATGGGTGCTCTCGTATCCTTTCCCTGCATTAAGTCCAGTGCCAGCAAAAGCAGTAACTAAATCGGAGTAAGCAGTTTGCGATGCAGATCCATCTCGAGTTTCGATATGCACCATTGTCTCAAGCGTGCCGTCCTCGTTCGTTTTCTTTGCGAACTTTCCAGAAGTAACGTCACCACTTCCATCAACTTGCGTCGATAGGTCAATAGAGTAGTCGTCGAGAAATATTTTATCTATAGACGTTAATTTGTGGCCAGCAATAGCAATAACTTGATGCAGATTCTTATTGTTAGCCCCATCGACTTGTGCGAAAGAAACCACACCACTAATCATTGTCTCGCCGTAAACTAACTTTCTAGGCTCAATAGTGCTTCGTACTGTGGTCTGTCTTGCTCTATCGGTATCAACAACGCCCATGTCGATTTTGGGCATTAAGGCTTTGGCAATGACTACTGTCCCGACAATAGCGGCAGCTCCAGCAATAGCCGCCGCTGTTCCTGCAAGGCCAAAGATAGATCCTACTGTCGTTAAAAAAGCAACTACTGGCGGCATATCGCCCACTCCGCTATTACATATTTATATTCAACTGCCTTTAACCCTTTTTCGGTTATACAGACAACATTGCCTTTATACCTAACGCCTAAAAGCTCGCCAATGGAAGGTATAAACAAAACACAAACGTCTCCGTCCTTTTCTGCCTTACTAGGCTCACCAAGCAGACTTGAAATCAAACCTACTAGGCCGTTATGTTCTTCAATGATCCTTTGTGCTTCTTCTTCTGAACCGTATTGGAATTTAGCGGCGTGATCTTCGCCGGTAATCTCTTTGACCACATGGGATGCAAACTGACAGCAATCTGTTGAGCCATACTGGAAATCGTTCTTCTCCCAAGTGTTAAGTGAGGAAAGAAACTTGTTGGCAATGATGTTCATTTTTAGCTCGCGTTAAAGTCTATGCTTTCCAAATCAATATCATCAAACGGCGCACTATCAAAGCCCGGACCACCGGCAATCCTAGATCCTTTATTGCCCCAAGCTAAAGTCAAGTCTTCCATATCTTGCAACTGATTAAAGAAGGTATCTCCAGTGCTAATGGTTTGCTGAGATGAGTTTGTGAACAACAAATTACGAGACCGCTCGAACATTGCAAGCTCGCTCTCACAGTTCAACACTAGAGAATCACCGCCTTCGGCTCCAACGCTTGCAGTCATAAGGTCCATGAAACCTGTCCACATAACGTCCGGCGTGGCCACTAGCTGATCGCTGTCATTTAAGGCCCCGACATACAAAGTCACGGGACGCTGATAGTAACTTTCCTTAATCGCCTCACCAACAAGGTCAGGATCTAAGCCTGAAAGAGTAAGCTGGATACCGTATGGGCTAACTTCCTCGCCTTCTTGTATCTTGCTTATCTGTCCAAGATCACCTGTTCCTAGCCAGTTCTGATTACCAGATCCATCGTTCCAAGTGTAGGTGCCAAGGCCATTGTGAAGCCTTATAGTTCCTACACCGGCAGTCGGAGGCAAGAATTCCAGCTTCACAAATGTAATAGGAAATACGTTGGATGCCGAATACGATATTGCTGTGTTGCTGGCTAGGTCTCTGCTCATGTTGCTAAGACATCCTCAATTGCGTCAATACTGAAGCTAGAAAATAACCCCGGCTTGGTGTCCCAGCTTGCGCTAGAAGTCAGCATGAAAACCCCTGAAGGGGTATCCAAATCCACTGCATCTCCAACTGATGAATTTCTAACGGCTGGAGAAACGCCCACACTAAGTCCGGTGGTCGCCGTAGTTGCAGCCATTGCGGTTGTACACATAAATAACTGCCCGTTGGCGCTTATATAGTCACCTTTATCGATGCTGATAGAGCTGCTTAAACTGCGAGTAAAGTTAAGCGTGTTACCAGAACTAGCAGCCGTTACTAGCCCGGTATCGACACCAGATCCCCTGCGAACAAAAGAATGATCAACAATACTGAATCTATGCTCTTGACCTTCTAGCTTGGCAAGAAAAGCCTGCAAGTTTGCTCGATCTTCGCCTGATAAGTTATTGAAAGCTAAAGATATTTTCCAGTAAGATCCTTTCCTTGCTGCCGTCTGTACAGCATTGGTCAACGGGCTACGGAACATCCTGGAATTACTCACTAGCTCCCAAGCTGATGTGCTGGGTAGTACATTGGGTACATCTGTTGCAAATACGAAAGTGGTCATACGAATCTACGCCTTCTTGATAGGTCGCGTATTGTTTCAATAGTGGTGGCCGCTGTCTCTTGCATTGCCTTTCGTATCTTAACATCTACGCTGGCATCTGCGCCCCTGGCATCTACGTTATTAACAATGGTGATTCCGTCACCGCCACCCATAGCCTTCTTAAGCTGGTCATTGCTTGATACTCGGCCTGAACCTCCCATTGTGAGAAGCTCTGGTCCCCGTTCTCCGACTAGGTATGACTGCCCTCCCATAACCTGTCCACCAGTTGCTCTGGCAGCAGCAGCGGCGGCGCTGTTCGCGCTAACTGCGGCGGCTAATGGAGCAGTTACGCCAATTGCCGTAGCCATCGCAGCGGGAGCGGCGGCTGGGCCATAAATAGGAATTGCGGCGGTGCTGGTATAGGCATTTATTCCCGCCATTATGCTTTGGGCGCTGGCTGTTAATCCCATATATGTCGCTACAGATGCCGCTGAAGCCTTAGTCAGAGTTTTCTCCACAATCGCTAAAGCCATTCTTTTAGCAATCATTTGGGCAATAGCTGCTAAAAAGGAACTAATCATCCCTCGCGCAAACTCTTGGAACGCTTCTTTAGCATTCATAGTTCCAGTTAATATTCCCTCAAAAGCGTTAGCCATATTAGACTCTAAGCTCATTGCGAGAGAAACTTGCAATAAGTCAATCCTCTCGACAGCCTCTTTAGTCGTTGCAACCCAACGCTCTAAAGCAGTCATATTGTTTTCTAGGAATTGAATTTGGCGTTTACGATTCTTTTCTGCGGTTTCGTCTTGTATTTGATTAACTAATGCGCCGTACTCAGTCTCCAGCTCTGCGAGCGCGGCGTAGTATTGCGTTATGTCTATTCTCTTGGCATCAAGATCTTCTCTCAAGCGATCTCTTTGCCTCTGTTGTGAGGTTTCAAGCTGGACTAATCTCTTGTCATCCTCTTGCGCTAGTATTGAGTTTACTAATCGGTTCGCCGCGATTCTTGCGTCTAGCTGTTTTTGTTCTTCTTGCTGTTGCCTTTGGAATGCTTTAAATCCAGCCTCGCCAGCCCTTATAGCTAGAGCCGCTTTTTTCTCCGTTGTTTCTTGCAGTCTTTGGAAACTTGCTCGCTCTATGTTGGCTATAAGCTCATCTGCTCTGGCGCTGTCAATTACTCCCCGCATGACAGCTTCTCTGGTCTTAGCTATTTGCGCGTCTTGCGATGCAAAGAACTTTTCATCTGCCGTTTGCCTAAGAGCGATTTGATCAGCAATCATTTTATCGAAAGCCGCTCTCTCTGCCTCTATGGCCTCAATCTCTCCAGCAGTCTGAAGTTGGCCGCTCTGTATATTGCTTTGAACCGTCTGAAGGTCTTCCAAGGCTCCTGTTGCTAATCGGACGTTTCTTGCTTGCTTGACAAAAACATCGGCAAATTCGTCGTAAGCCTTTGTGTCGGAACTTTCGCCCCTCAACCTTTTTACTGTTTCCTGTAATTCATTAAATAACTCAGGTGTTCGTTGCTCTTTGAACTTTGCAAAAGCCAATCCCAGATCACTAGCTTGGCGAGCTGTTAGACCTAAACCTTCGCCAAACTTTCTAATCTTACTCATCCCTGCAAGGCTTATGTTGCTCAAGTCATTTACAGATTTAGCAACACCGTCAACCTTGTCTTGATAATTCTGAAAAATATTTGATTGTACTTCTAGCGGAAAGTTTAAAGCCTCCTCAATATCGCTTAATGACTTCTCTAAGCCTCTTTGAGTCCTGCTTATATCTAACTCAATCTCAAGCTCTGCCAATGCTTTTGATTCTTTGGCTAGTTTAGCGAATTCTTGACTTAGAGCAAAAACTCCACCCTTTGACCTATCGGTCATTAAATTTAATCGGCCTAAAGCGTCTTTTAGGTCATCAACGCCTTCTTCAGCGTCTTCGGTGGTCGAGAGTAATACACTGCCTATAAGAGCGCCGAAAGCAACCAAGGCGCCAGTAACCGCTCCAGCGGGTCCGAATACAGATAGGAGCTGAGGGCCCTGTTGGGCGAGAATTGTTAAACCGGCGGTGCCGGACTGCGCTTGGACTGCAATATCTTGAAGCTGAAATGAAACTTGCTGAGTTGCCCCTCGCATTGCGCGAAAGCCACCCCTAGCTTTTGTGTGAACTGACGCCGCCGTATTAACGGCTTCATTGCTCTTGGTTTGAGCTGTGGTGTACTGCTTCTGAGCGGCTGTGCTTTTCTTAGTCTCTGTTGTGTATTGTTTGACGGCTTCCTCAGCCGCGTCAGCATTGACGCCCAGCTTTCGCAGTGCTTCCTGAGCCTCTTTTATTCCTTTGGAAGTTACCCGTATGTCTAGGTTTGCATCAGCCATTCTTGTTCGCCTCTAGCCTCTGGGCTTGATCTAGCTCGATAATCATATCAATCTCAAAAAGCGTCAACTCCCCGAATATATCCATATAAGCCTTTATTTGTGGGTAGCTTATCGGACCATCTGACGCATTTTTCAATCTAACAAAGATCGACCAAATGTAAACGAGATTGCCCCTAAGCTCTGGAGCACGCTCTAGCTCTCTCGGCTTTCGCCCAAGAGTCTTTTCAACTTGCCTTAAACTCTCAAGGCGGCTAACTTTGGATTCTTTATCGTACCCTGCGGCCCAGAATTGCCAGGTCGCAAAGGATAAAATCTCGTCAGTTAGCCTTTGGTAAAATTTTGGCGCTGACTTACAAACGTCATGATCTGAGTTGAAACGTCTGGAGATTGATCATAGATCTTTCTAGCAGTTTCCTCAGAGAAAGGTACGTCTTTCGCGTCCTTTCCGTTTCCGTTCTTGAGGCCGCGCCATCCAATCGTTACCGCGACCAGCAAGTCCGTCATGTTGTCTGCGTCATCAAGCTCTACGTTCTTGCGGTTAGACGCCAAAATCGCTTTTCTAAATGTTTTTGAGTCCGGCCCCCTAACAATAAACACCACATCTGACGGCTCGCCAGTGCTGGGGTTATTTATCGCTACCTCTCTACCTTTCTCATGCTCATCAGCGGTATAAAAATCGTTAATATCCATCCTTCCCCTTCTCCTCTTATTTACTAGTTGACGACATCTCTTGAAATTTCTAATTGACTTAAAATGCCTGAGTTATAAAGCGCAATAAAATCAAGCGTTACGGTTACAGCTCCCGGTCCACCGACCTCTGGATTTCCGGAGTTGAACTTCACGTTTGGCATATTAAACGAATAATTGCTAGTCCCGTCATTAAGCGTGAAGACTAAAGCCGCCGCCGTCTCATCGACAAACTTTGAAATTAAGGTTTGGTCTTCAAAGTACGCCGTAATAGACCCTGAAATGTTCGACTGAGCCAAAGGCGGCTTGAGAGTTGTGGCATCTCCAACGACATACTGAGCCTCTAGGCCATTATCTACGTTGAGTTCCAAAGCCGTAACAACAGCGATACTTGAGCCGCCGACAGAAATCGTGCCAGTAAAGCTATCAAAAGGCTTTTTTGTTGACTCAGCGGCATAAGATGCACCAGTAATTTCTGTGGTGGCAAGAGCGAAATCCTTGCCAATAACACCGAAAGAACCAGTGACCATTGAGTTAGGCGCAATCGACAGGCTCATTGAATTGAAGCAACAGCCAGTAGATCTTAAATACTGCCCAATGTCCTCATGATGCCTTTCTATAGTGAATGATTTGGCTAGATTTCCAGCTTTTAATGTTGCGTCTCCGGAAGCGGAAGACCAATCAGCGCACATTACCGCCTCAAGCAAATCGTCAAAAGTGCTAAAAGAGAATTCAAAGTTAATATCACCCGAGACGCTTTTGTTTCCATGCCGAAAATGAGCAATCTGACGATCTTCTCGGAGTTCTTCGGACTGGATAGCGTCCTTCGAAAGCCCTAGAGTTGTCCCAGTGTGTCGAATGGGTTTGAATGGTGGCGTAGACGGTGTAGTGCCGTAAGTTGTTTCGACAGTATACGCCATGTCATGCCGCGATCCTGTTGCAATAGTCATAATATTTACCTCGGGGCTACATGAGCCGTATAGTTGATTGAAACGGAAATGACAAACCTGTCATCTACGATTATTCCCGTATTTCGGGAAGTGTCACCCAAGCGAACAGTGATACCATTATAGGTTAAATCAGTGCCGCGCTTAAAGTGATCTGCCACCGCATCTGCTTTTACCTCTGCCGCATTCCTTCCTTTTCCAGCAATAGCGTAAACGTCCACCTGGTAAATTCCAGTGTGTTGGTCTATACCGCTGGCCCCTAGCCCTGTTTGGCTTGCAGATACCGGCAAATTCGTTGGCTTTAGATACAAAGCTGTTTTCGTGGGCTTAAATACCGTGTTCTGCCAAGCGATTGCAGATCCACCGCTTAAAGTGTTCATTCGACCATCTAAAGCCGCGCCAATATCCGCGAACACCGTACTCACAACTGCCGTCCCGCAAGAATAAAGGCCGCAGCCGACCTTTTCATCTCAAGCGCCATTTTCTCGACATAAATCCGAGCCATCCCTTGAGGCGCTTGCGTCGAATAACCGTTAATCGTCTTTCCTGTCGGGTTTTTTGGTGGGTTGGGGTACAAGCCATATTCAATCACCGCCGCATAAGGCAAGTTATTTGAAAACACAATGGTCTCGTCCCCTACAACTGTTTTGATCTTGGTCGTAGCTTCTTTCTTGGATCGAGCACCGCTAGGGTCTTCACCCGCTAATGATCGGCCGTTTCGGCTGTCAATACCTGTTCGCCAGTTATTTCTAAGCCTGCCCGTATCCACTGGCGTCTGCTCCGAAACCAAGCGGAACAAAGTCAAAGCGGCGGCTTTCTTTGCCCTGACAACATCTTTTCCAGTTGCCTCTGCAAAGTTCTTAACGTCTAACTTGAAGCTCATACATAACATCCGTATCTGATGGCGCTGTGGTTATTACGTTCATGACCCTATAGTTCTCGGAGTCAAACAAGATGTTATCGTCTATTTCAGGCGCACCGTTGCCAGCCTGAAAGTACATCCTTGCATCATCTCGCTGTACCATTTCGCCGTCTATCTCGTTCTTCGAGTAGTTCAGCCTTACCGCCTTGCCTGTTATCGTTGTCGTGCTACCGCCAGTGTATGAGCCTGTAGTTGGATCAAAAGTAGCTCCGCCGGTTCTGGTTGCGGTCGCATCCTCTCCAAAGCTGGTCAACAGGTTAGTCGCTGTTGATTGAATGGCTGTGTAGTTAAATGTCACGCTCTCGACACCATGCTTAACGGTTTAATAATCTTTCTCAATGCACTTCTGACTGCGGGGGTTTCTTTTTTCATCCCGGCATTGTTCTTGTAAGTTACTGTTATATCACCAATTTTTTCTTGAGTAGTCTGACGATCTCTTGCAGATAGCGCAAAGTTTCCGTCCGATACTGTTCTCGTAACTTCATAAACTGAATTCTTTAGCTCTTTCGGTATCTCATCTGAGTTTACCGAGTAGCTGTCTATGTACACTTCTGTTCTAGGCCACTGCAAAGACTGAGCGTCAGTTGCTTTGCGCCCTACAAAATTCTGCGCCTCGATGTAGTCCATTGCCGTGAGGATTAGCTCCTCGATCTTGCCTGTGCTGTGACTGTGAGCGATACCGCGAGCAGTTGCCCAAGTATCCCACTCTGTCGTAGTTACATAGCTGTTAGCGTTCGCTACACCTGAACCATCTTCGATAATAAGCGCCATTATCTATCCTTAAAGTAAGAATCTTGGGGGCCGAAGCCCCCAGTCATCTATTTGCTTTGACTATGATTAGCCGAGCAGAGTTGCAATGAAGTCAGGCTTCCAAGCCTTAACACCCCATGCCACGCCTACTTCGATCATAGACTTGCGGTAGCCGCGATAAACGCGAACCTCAAAGACTAAACCACTTCGCTGATCCTGAACAATCAAAGAATCATCAGCCAAGTCACCGCCTTCAGGTACAGCAGGAGCGCGAATTGCAAGCTCTAATGCTCTACGGTGCATAGCGATGTTAGCTGAGAACGAATCACCAATCGTCATCTCAGTCGTGGTAGCCAAAGCCGCTTGTAAGCCAGGAGAGCCCAGTACGGCAGTGCCAGCAGCGGCAGTAAAGCCAGTGTTGACAACATACTTGTTAGAGTCTCCTGCGAAGGCAACAACGTCACCAGCAAGCAAGCTGCCACCGTCTCCACCGTCAAGGACGATGCTAGTCTCACCAGCAGGCTCACCACCGTTAGCGTCTAACCCAGTAGCCGTTCCTTTCGTATGGCTTTGGATTTGTGCAGACTCACGGATACCCATGCCGAACAGATCGAGCAAGATACCTTGACGGAGCAAAGTGTCATTTCCTGACTTGTTGACTTCCTGCAATGCCGCGAGCTTTCGCAAGTTAGCACCAGCAGAAGAACTCAAGATCAAAGAGACTTGATCCTGCTCAGTTGGCATACCGTTATCAACCAAGATCTTTCGCATTTCAGCAATAGCGTGGTTGTTGGTGCCAAAAGGTGTAGTTCCAGCAGTACCGTGAGCGCGTGAAGCGTTGGTGTATGCTTCAACAGCAAGATCGGTTTCTACTTCGTTGCAGAGCGTTCGCATTGCTTGTGCAATCTGATCACCGTAAACAGTCTCGAAGCCGATACCGTTGTTCAAGTGCCGTACATCTTCCCCAGTGTAAGGGATTTGAACAGCGCGAGACTTAGTGATTGACAGCGTTTTGTTGTCAACAGTCTGATCGGTCCCTTCAGGAACAGTCATAGACTCAGACACATCGACAGCAGTCGCAGCTCGTGTGAAGGATGCCCGAACGGTATCGCCTTTAGCGACTCGCTCTGATCCGTTTGCGTTAATGGTTGAAGCAGGGATGAAGCCAACAAGCTCTCGACCCACTACGTCAGCCGCGACATAAATATCAGCGGCAAGGTTAGTTAATACGTTAGCCATTGTTGGCCTCCTTAATCATCATAAAGTTTGCCGCCCGAACGCATAAAATCCGATTGATCAACCGGACGCAGTGCATCAAAGTCAGCTCGTGACATCTCTTTGGATCGCGCTTCGGCTCTGCCTTGCGCTCTGACGGCCCCGCCGCCATTTGCTTGACTGCCATCAACCAGGAACGGGAAGTTCTGTTTGATAGAGTTAGTGAGGTCATCAAGTGTAGAAACAGTCAATTGACCGGATTCATCAGCCACTCGAATCTCATTATCAACTAGGGTCAGCCTCTGGCTGATCTGTTGTTGTAAAAGTTTCGCCCGACTTGTGTCTTTTGTCAAGCCTGACGCTATTTTTACGGCTTCTTGGTCTATTTTAGACCTAGAAATATCAGAATTCATCTTCTCGATGGTTTTGCGCAGGGTATCGGACTCTTGTTTCTGAGACTCGAACAATTGCTTATAATCATTCTCAGCCCTAGCCTTGTCTTCTGCTTCCTGCTTGGCCCTCGTTTTTGCGGCTTCGGTTGCCTCTTGCGCCTTTCGCTTTTCAGCAATCAGCTCATCGTTTTTAGACTTTAGCCCTGAGACCTCTTGATCTAGTCTAGCTTGTATCTCTAGCTCTAGCCTCTCAGCGATCTGCCCCTTTACATCGTCATCCAACTCAATATCTTTTAACGCTTCCATTTGCTCACCTCTAGTTTGCAATGTACGGCTCTGCCGTATTAAATGCCTAAGTCCTCAAAGACCATCGGCTCCAGTTTCCTGAGTTGGTCAAGCGTCAACGTCCGGCCTTGCTCATCCACAAAGCGGCCTATTGATATTCTCCCCTCTCGGAACAGTTTGGCTCTGGCTACCCCTAGCACTTCCACCTGAAACGCCACAGATTGCCTTCTAAGCCATGATTCATAGCTAGTATTGCCCTTTACCTGTTTCACCCCTTCGTCGCTCACAGCCGGTCTGCGGCCCTGTATGTCCAATCCCAAATCAAACTCATCTTTTACAATCGGAGTGATTGTGCTTCGGCAATTGAAGTGCGCCGGAGGCTTTGGGCTGTCGTTGCTCTCTTTGAATACCTGTTGGTCCCTGCTCGCACAAATCAGAGAAGTGCGGCTGTCCAAAGTAGCGATCCACTTATAGCTATCGGTTATATCAGGGTTCTCTCTCATAACCACTTCTCTAGCCTGGATGCTGACATAGTTGGTGATCGTTCTTGCTAGGGTTGCGGCCTGTCTTTGCTGTAATTTAGTCAAATTTTTGACGTTTGCCGATATTTCTTGGCTGGTTTGGCCCAAAGTTACGCCATCCCGTACGGTTTGGACGATCTGTCTTGACTTCCGGTCTGAGTATTCCCTCAATGCCTCGTTGATCGTGTAGGATTTGGTGGGTTCTAGCGGCATCCTCCGAAGTAGCATTGCTGCCTGTAGTATTCCGAGCGCCGGGGCCACCGCATCGCCTTCCACATTGAAGTCTAAGAGGTTGACGTTAAAGTCCGACTGATACCCAATGAACTCCAACATCTCATCGACAACGCTCTTTTCGTACTCATCAGACCGCTCTTTGATGTCACTCAGAACGTCCGCAATGATCTGATCAAGCCTAGCCGGAGACACTGAGGCAACATCCGGCCCCAGACGCTCCTCAACGGCCTCCACAAGCCGCGCAACGTACTCATCAGCCACAGCCTCGCGCCCTAGCGAGTAGCGCATGATGAAGACCTGATGGCGCGTGATCGCGTCCTCGATTTTGTCATTCGTTGACATGGTTTAGCCTAGCGGGGCCAGCTCTCCGAGTTCTTCTTGTATGTCCTCAAGCTGTCGATCAGCATCGATGATTCCACCCGCCTTAAGCCGGTCGAAAATGTCCTGATTGCTGATGATCTGCCGGTCTAACAGAGTGACCATCGACATCAGAAGCTGGGGGTCTACAGACTTATCGTAAAATTCTCGATTGATCTCAAACTCAGCCAGATCACCAACGCCCATGAATTCACCGCACCATACAAGGCACTGTTCGATAGCTTGGCTCAAGTTGTGGACAATATCACCGAGCACCGAGTTTTCACTTGCAAATCGGATTCTTGCGCCCTCTGCCGTCTCATTCCCGCCCCTGTCGGTGACAATACGCGCACCAATCGCCACCATTGCGGACTCTTTTGCTTTCATGGCTTCCAAGACAAGGTTGTTAGGGTCAGCCTGTACCAGTGTGGCCCCTCCAGCCTCACCGAGCACATGCCCGGCCCTAGATCCTAGCTTGATCCCGTTTGGGTTGTACTCGAACCACTGCTCCATCGAGAGGCTATGAGTGATAAACAGGGTTGGTTGGCCAGTCAGAAAACATGATTCCTCGTAATCGGCAGAGTTCCGATAATGGGCAATGTTCACATCAGCAATATCTGAGAGGGGCGCATCGTCTACAGTGGCATCGTTGTTCTTTGACCCCACAAAAACGCCCGGTATGACATCCCAAGCAGAGCCATCAGCCCGTTTGGGATAGAATTCCTCAGTAAACGGTACGCCGTCCCGGTAGAGCTGTTGTGTATAACCGTCATCTCTGAGCCGGAGAACTCGATATTGTGTATCGGTGTCATGTGCGAACTCATCGCCGCCGTTTTTGTAGTCCTCAGCGATCACGCAAAGGGTCAACAGTTTGCGCCCTCTCACCGCCTCAGTTCGCCAGTTAATCACCTGTTCTGCCGTAAATGGGATGATCGAGGCTTTTAGGTCCAACATCGAGACTTCTTCTGCACTTAACCCGTCCTCTGATTGAGGGTAGTCAACCAGCAAGAAGGACCGGCCAGTCTCCAGAAGGTTAGACAGCTCATCTTTGGCCATTTGGACTAGACCCAAGCCGTCACCCGTTGCATCATCAAGAAGGTAGTCAAGAGCTGTAGGAATCTCCAGAACGGGCATTTTTCGGAAAGCGGCCCCGACCAACGCGTTTTTAGTGCGCCCGGTGAAGTTGGTGAATAGTGCACGCTTAAGATACTGCCGGTATCGCATCGACTGAGAACCTACGCTGTCATCATTGGATTCCGAATCGGGTACGGGCAAATAGTCCTGCCTCTTGTCTTTGACGGCTACAGAGCCTCTCACTGCGTCTCGGGTCTTCTTCCAAACAGGGAGGTAGGTTTCGTATTCTGGGTTTTTGTTTTCAACGGTCATCGGTCAATTCTCTTAAGTGGCAAAGGCAAAGCGTACATTTGCAACCGGCTTCATGACCGGCATCTCATGCGCTATGGGGTAGGTGGTTGCATCGTTTTGGTGATCAACGCCGGTTGATTTGTCCGGCTCTCCGTTCTTGTAGACTTGCTGCTCTAACGATTCGGCGGTGACTTTGCACGCCTCGGCGTTAATTTTAACCCTTCCCTGACCAAGCGCCCTATTCATGGCCGCCACCCTGTCCTTGATCGCTGGGTTCTTCTTCTTCGCCCTCACCGTGAACCCTGCTTGCTCAAGCAACGCCAGATCGCTTAGGGACGCATTGACCGTCTTCCTGGCCCCGCCTGAAGCATCTGGGTAGATATAGATCGGGTGGTGAGGATAGCGCCCCTGAATGATCCTGATCATCTCCGGCGTATCATACATGTTCACCAACTCATCAACCGCGTGCCATACCCTGCCGCCTTCCCTTTGCACATAGATGGTTGCGGCCTGTTTGGTCACGTTGAAATCGCACCCAATGAACAGCGGCTCATTCTCTTTGATGGTCTCAGTTGACCCGCAAGCGTGCCGATCATAGCTCATGTATACCGTCCCGCTGGTAAGGTTGACAAACTGGCCCTCTAAGTAGGCGGCGAGCAAGTGTTCAGGATAGATCGCTTTTAGGCTGTCGACGTATCCCTCGGGGATGTGCGGGTTGCTTTCTGTGGGCGCTTGAATGATCTCATAACCCGGCTTTGGGTCTTTCTTCCACGCCTGATAGACAAACCGAAAACCCTCCGGCGTTGTAGTGACCCCAACCGTGTTGGGCTTTCCGTCCGGCTTCTTCTGCCGGTTTCTAGCTAGGATCTGTCGCCAAGCGTGGGCCGCGTCTTCTGGCTTCATGGTGTCCAGCTCATCAACATCAGCATCTGCGTGCTCATATCCAATGATCCGGTGCGGTGCATCCATCGACCGGAAGAAGATCAAGCCCATGCCGTTGATGTCAATGTAGTTCAGAGGGGTCTTGTAGAGCCTGTAGGGTATCTCAAGCTCCGTCAATATTTCCTCGAAGCGTGGAAAGGCTATCATGCGAATCAGGTCGTATGTGGGTGCATAAAAGCCTCGGTTGGTCGTTGGGCTTCTCAGCTTGCCAATGATCGAGCGATGAATAGCGCCCTCAGTCTTACCCGCCCCGAATCCTGCCACCATCGCCGGATAACTGGCCTCCGAAGTGATGTAGTCGAACTGAGGCTTGGTTGGGCTAATCGTCGAAGACATGCGGGTTAACGATCTCGATGGAGATGGGCTTGTGCTCCTGGATCATGTCGAAGCTATCCCGCTGGCCTAAGAGCTGTTTTCCTAGCCATATCGCCATCGTTGCGTTCCCTGATTCCATGATCTGGAATTGCTTGCGCCTCACTGACAGCATCCCATCAGCTCGCCCGTGGTCGATGATCTCAGCGAACTCATCATCATCATTCATTCGGCGCTCGATGGTTTTCTTGTTGCAACCAAAAAACGCCGCAACTTCTGCCATCGTGCAATTCAGCGCCATCAGCTTCCTCAGTTGGTCGAGGTCGATCTCTGTTCTGGGTCTTCCTGCCATGTCGTCACCTCTTAGGCTTTTTCATCGGCTTGGGCTTCTTGTCGCTTGTCTTCTTGACCTTCTGGCCCTGCTTTTTTAGGTCTTTGTATGGCATGGGATTGCCTCCGGTTGCGCTTTAAATGAGGCCACAAGGCCCGTTTTCGTTTCTTGGGCCACACCTACCACTTGACCCGGTTTGACCAATAAGAACCCGAGAGTTTGCCTTTGGCTATTCCTTTGGCGTGTCTCGCCTTGAAGCTCGCACGCCTTGCCGCATCTGCTTTGCTTTCGCCTTTCCTGGCGGGGCTTCCACTGACTCCCTGTTGGCCGAATCGGATCAGTTTAACGGTGCTGCCATCCTTCGCCAGAACAACATGAGATTTATCTGGATGCTTTGGCGTTCGCTTTGGCTTGTTGAAGCCTTCCAAGTTGTACCGCTCCAGGCGGGGATCTTTCGCCATTTGGACCAATCCTTTTTAAGTTGCGACAATATACGATCAAGAACGCTCAGAGATTCGGCCGGAAGCGATTTTAATATCTAGCGATTCAATCCCATTGGTGAGCTTCTCAAACGCTGCTAGAGCCTTCCTAGAGCTTGTGACACCATCTCCACCAACTCTCAAGCCTTCGCCTAATGCAATGCAACCAGTGACATCTTTTGAAGTGTTGCCAGCGTGAATCAAGATGTAAGACCTTTCCGGTACGTTTTGAAGTTCCCAAACATCGGGGCCGAACTTTGGGGAATCGTGCCGTTCCATCGTATAGACGCCATCAGGAACGCAAGAGACGTTCACAGCGTTATCAAGCCAAGGCCGCTCAACTGTCCAACATTTGAACCCCTCAAACTCTAAACGCCCAAGCGTGCAATCATTGAAGAATGCCCATCGAGTCAATATAACCATATCGAATAAACCCCTTGGATCTGTGACCTTTAGAGTATAACGCTTTGAATAGGCAAAAAAAAGCCCCAGTTAAGGGGCTAGGAAG
>VMHT01036869.1_pt1 | contig 21451 bp, 17 predicted proteins | sample 4693611 | NCBI WGS metagenome assembly VMHT01 (sample SAMN12280063, study PRJNA550983) | marine metagenome | isolation source: seawater sampled from same location over 5 years 0.02-0.2 micron viral filtrate | place: USA: collected off the coast of southern California halfway between the port... ...
TATTTCTTGAGCTTTTGCTTTTGTAGGCACGTTGTCGTATACTCTTGTTAGTTGTTGTTCAGGTAATGTTTTATATGGCAAGCTGCCTTTATAAGTATAATTATATACTTTATCATTAGCTACACTAGCATCTGTTATATTTAATTGTGCTAAACTTTTTATGTCGGGCCTATTGGATTCTTTTATTAATATTTCTATTTTTTCAATTTCAAAATCTGTTGTAGGTGATGCTGAAGGAAAATCTATTTGTAAATTAACGTGTGACGCATCGTTGATCATGCTTTCTAATATTGTTGATTTACTAGCCTCAACTTCTTGTGCAGTTGTTAATCCTCTTCCTTGCGCATCATGTCCATCATATGCTGAATTATATGTTTGAGGTATAAAACAATGTTGCGTAAATGGTGATATTAAAGAATACTCACTGTCTTTAAATTGAAATCTATATGCAAATCTTACAAATTTTTCTTTAAGTCTATCGTTTTGATTTATAAAAGTTAATACTGTGCCATCAGATTTACTTATGTTAGCGTCCACATTGATTGTTAAACCATCAGCACTAACTGATTCGACTTTAGCATTTAAAGCTGTTGCACCATCAAACACTTCCATACCAGGATGTATTTCATGATTTGTATCTGAAGCTTGAGTTATAACTAAAACTTTAGCGCTGTTAACTGCTCCATTTAAAGTTGCTTTATGTTTTAATTTTTGTATACCAGTGTGATCTGTGCCATCAACTTGTCTTAACACTTTTGGCGCTGTATACGGATAATATCTTGCAACAGATATTTTATCTTCATTATTATAATACGAAGTATTATTAACAGCGGTTACAGTATTTATTTTTCTTGGTTGGTTTTTATTATCAGTCCAAAATAATAACTCATCAATTACATTTACACCTGTTATTAAAAAATCAGTATCAAATTTTAAAAAATCAGTAGAATTATTTATTAATAATATAGGTGCTGTAGCTGATCCTTCTTGATAATAATATATATTATCTTTGTGTTTTGAATTACCTTTTACAAAATAATATATATTTTTTTTCTCACTATCAACAAAAAACCCTATAACAGTTCCAACATCTTCTGTAATTAATAAATCTTCTTCTCTTAATGTTAATACAACGCTTGTTGAACCACCAATTGCTGGAGTACCAGTATCTTTACTTATTGTTATGGTGTCACCAACTTTATATCCTGATGATGTTCCGCTAAATGTAACTTTAGTTACCGTGCCTCCATCTATTATAATATTAACACTACCGCCAACACCACTACCACTTGTTGTAAATCCAGAAGTAGCATTAGGTGTGCCACTATAACCGGCGCCTGCAGCATTAGTACCACTCGTTGTGTTTGTAGTAACAATACCTATAGTCCTTTCTCCAGATTTAAACGCGCCAGTTGTGTAATTTAATTTATTACCTAAAATATTTTGCACAGTACCCACATCAGAACCCTCAGACTTTGTTATATGGATATTCTGTGCATCAAAATATTCTCCGTTTTTTAACAAACGAGCATCAAGATCTTTATTCATTTTACCTTCTAAAAAGGTATTTTTGATTTCTGGCATGTAATATTATTTAATCATTTTAGCTTTACCTCGCATGACTTGAGTCATTTGCTCAGTCTTTAAATTTGCTAATCTTATTTTAGCATTACGCATTGCTGCCCTCTTTTCTTTTCTAAATCTGTTTATTATATACTCAGGCATATTGGCTTTAGCAGAACCAATACTATGAGTTATATATTTATATATTGCATCTTCAGCAAATTTATGTACTTTTATTTCTTCATCAGTTCCTAAGCTGTCAGATATATATCTAAGCGTTATTACTTTTTCAACTAATTGATTGCTAAAATTAATTGTACCACCAGCTTCATCAATTACAAAAAATCCATTTTCTTGTGTAGTTTCAGGTGTTAAACCAAATCTAGCACCTTGCAATGACATTCTATCAACTGAATCATCGTATACACTATGGTTCACTTTTTGATTTGGCAATGACCCTGTAATTTTAGCTGTGTCAAAATCTTTAAATCTAGCGTCTATTATAGAAGATCCTGTTAGCGGCTTACCGTCTGCGTCAAATATATAATTAAAATCTTCATCTTGTAAAAGCGGTTGTGAAGCTTTTGATGTAAGTCTTGTTGGGTGAATTAATCTTTCTATACCAGAATCATCTACCCAAGATATTTTAACATAATTAACATAATCATTTGGCATTGGCATTGCCAGACTAGGCCCTAATTCTATTTCTTGTATTTTTTCAACCCTTGATATATCGTAACTAAATTCCTGTATACCACGTTGAGCGTGGAACAATATGTCAGTTTTTTTAGCGCTGTCTATAATTTTACCATCTCCAACAAAAGCAACTAAATAGTTATTTATAATATCTTTTAAAGTTATATACCTATAACTACCTAAGCGGCTATTTATTAATGATATTCTTACTACATCTTGTGCGGATCTACCTGTTGTAAAGGTTAATACGCCATTTGCATAAGCAAAACCTGAAGACACTTCAACTTCATTAACAAATAAAAGAAACTTACCAGCATCATGTTTGATAGCTAATTCTATATCTTCATTTACTGTAAATTGAGTTTGATTTGCCGTAGCGATAAATACTTGGGCGTTTTCGTAATACTGATATGCTGATGTTTGTAGTAATGCCATTATCTAGTTATTTCAAGTTGTATTTTCTTTTGTTCCTCTTGCCCTGCCATTTGTATTAATGTAGGATCTTTTACGATTACACCCGCGTGTGCAAGTATTTTTATAACTAAATTAACTTGTTCAGATTTATGTAATTCAAAATCATAAGCATTTGCGGCCTGGAATTCATAAGCGTTGTTAGCTGTTCTTGTAAAAGCCCATTTAGGATTTTGTGGAATTTTAACATAATCTATTTGTGCTGATGTTAACGTAGCGGGTAAGAATTTCGCATCAGTATCTATTGTAGAGCTAGAGGTCGTTTCTTGATTGCTAGTATTAGCGGATGACGACTCTAAATAATATACTGGATAATCTAAACTAGGTTTAGTTAATTTTGAAGCATTTATATATGTTAATTCAGATTTTTTAACTTCTTGTAAGTTAATCGTTCTGTTTCCTGATGTTATATTTATAATTCTATATAAGTCAACAGGCAATGCAGATGAGCCTGCATTTATAGTTAATGTAGCTTCTTTAGATAATATATCTATTTTTTCTTTTATGTTTCTTGGCAAATCTCCATATTCATCGTTTACAACAAAACTTTTTTTCCTGTTCATTGCTCTGTTATAATCAAAGAATGATTTTTCAAGTAAGTCTAATTGCACTTGCGCACCTATCTTATTAAATTGATCAGGTGTTAAATAACCTCTACCTTCTTTGTTCATTATAGAAAGTACGGTTCTATATACTGCATTTACTGATATTGCCATAATATTTTTTTATATAATGATTAAGCCGCCGTAGCGGCTGAACCACTATCGACTTATTTTAGTCTTTTTTCAATTGTTTGGTAAACTTCAACACCTTCGTCTGTTTTAAACCATGCAGCTAATGCTGAGTATGGGTTTTCATCAAACGGGACTGTTATAAGTTTTCTGCCTGTTGATCCCCAAGTAAATGTTCTTTGGTCATTTGAAAGATGTATAATATGATTTTCTACGGCTTTTATACCTAAGTTTCTAATATTAATGTTTTCATCTTCCGCTAACTCTAAGAACAATTCTGGATTGTTTCTAGCAAATAGTAATAGATCTCTTTTAAGTTCCTTAGAAGTCATCTTAGACACCTTAGAACCTACTTCTGACCTCAATATTGCCTCCGCGTGATCAGGATCAATATTTTGAGCAGCTGTTAAAGCTGTAATCTCCATTTGTAAATAATCTAGTTCATTTTCCGCAATTTTAACCGCATCGTATTCTTGAAAAGAATTGCCGTTTTTAGGATGAACTGCAAGAAATTTTTGTAACGTTTGTTGCTCTTTTGGTACAAAAAGTTTACCATTTCTAAAAGCAATGTGTGTTAATCTTTGAGAACCTTTCATTTCGTCTACAAATATTGTTTTTTGATTTTCACAATATTTAACTTCTCTTTCATAACCAAGCTCTTCGTCAAAATGTAAAAAGCCTCTACTATTTAATATATATGTGATAGGCGTATCATTAATTGTTAATTCGTATAACCTATCTTTAAATTTTGTTTGTTTTTTTGGTGGGGCAACCACTTTTGGTTCCGCAACAGCCACCTCTGCTATTTTCTTTTTTGCCATAATATAATATAATAAAAATTAATAAAAATAAAGATTACCCCCGTAATTACAACGAGGGTAAAATTTACTTCAAATATTAAGAATCAAATCTAATAAAGTTGTTTGCAGCTTGTACTACTAAACATCTTTCAGATAGATAATGAATCTCCATTTTGTCAACTCCAGAAGCGGTTGCACCACCTACTGAACCTGTAACCCAAGTTTTCATCTTTCTGTCATCAGCTTGAGAAGCTCTATATCTTACGTGTAAGAATGGTCTTCTAACATTTGATGCTAGTGTTTGATCATAAACTGAGCTACTACCAGCTGGTAATAACACTCCTTTTAAACCTCCAGTTAAACCTCTTGTAGATTTATCGTTAAGATATTTCCAGTCAGTTTTATAAAAGTCATAAGAACCTCTTCTGAAACCAGAGAAGCCAAGATTAAGTGCCATATCTTCAGAGTTGTTAAATACACCGTAAGATGTACCACCTGAATAATACGCATTTAAGCTCGCTAATAAGTCATCCATTACGATGTTAGCGTCTCTATCTAAGAATAACATGTTTTCTTCAATAGCTCCTTGCTTATCTAATTCTTTTAACAAGTCATCAAATTCACCGATCTCAGGAGATGCGTTGAACTGTTGAGCTGCTACGATACCCCTTGAACCAATAGCTGAAAGTAAACCTTCAGATCCATCAGGAATATCGGCATCAGCACCAGCAACAGACTTTTCAGCCTCAACCATTGCCATTTCCATATACTCTTCAAATCTAACGTTTGTGTCGCCACTAGCTTTTAAGTACCATAAATAACCTCCTTGTCCGCTTTCACCAGTTACTTCAACCCAGCCGATTTGTGCTGTGTCAGAACCATTGATTTCAAAGTGATCTTTAAGAATCATTGGCTTGTTAGTGAAAGTTTTAAAGTTAGGCTCTACTGACTCAGTCATTGAATCAGTTCCTTTTTTGAATTCAGAACCGTAAACAAATAACTTAATAGTTTGATTTGAGTTATCTGTAACACCAGCTAGATCACCAATACTAGCAGCCGCATAAGGCACTATGTCTGGAGTTGTTCCCACTGCTTTTACGAATCCTTTGAATACTACACCTTCTACTTCACATACAACTGTATTGCCAATTCTTAGTGAGTGAGCAATATCAGAACCAGTTACGTTGTCAATATCTTTAATTCCAGATACTGAGCCAGTTCCAGTTGCTACAGTTGCTTGGTAAGCGATGTGTAATCTTCCTTGTTCAGACCAAATAACTTGATCAGATTGCATTGGTGCTTCTGCACCTGCCATTTTTAAGAATCCAGCTACGGTTCTATTACCGTATCTTTCAACTTCTTTTTCATACAGCTCTGGTAAGTATTGCTTAGCCCATCCATCATTTTGTATATCTAAATAACTACCTGCAGTAGTCATTTTTTGTACATTAGGACTTACTAAACTTCCGGAACCAGGTCCTGTAAAAGTATTATTGTTTGCCATTTTTAATTAATTTTTTTTAGTTTAATAATTTTTCAGTTTCAATTTTGCTCCCGAAATATTATCACCTGAAATAGCTCTTACTTTTATTCCCGCGGCATCAACAAAACCATCCGAAGTTTTACGGGGGTTCATATTAATATTTTTAGCGTCTGCTGTTATTTGTTTAACCGCATCAGCTTTACCTTGTTGATAAAAATGATTTGCTATTGAATCAGGGTTAGAAGCAGCAAATAAAGCTTTATGAAAATCACTTCCGTTAGTCAAAAGATTATTTTGATCAACATACTTATCAAAAACATTTGATAAATTCTGTGTTTTCACTTTGCTAGCATCTTTAACATTAAACCGGTATTTCTTTTCTCCAACATTGAAATTAAAACCTTTAAAATCTTTGTTGAACAACTTATTGGCTTCTTGTTCAAAATGTTTTGTTTGCTTCTGCAATAATTCGTCGGCCTGCTTTTGCTCATTATTGTAACGATTGAAAAACTCTACTGCCTTTTGTTGTTCTGGAGCTAACTTAGAACCCAACTTGACTTCTTCGTAATATTTACTCTTTAAACCTTCCAAATGGTTTTTAGCTTGTGCAACCGCCTCCTTATGAGCTAATTTTTTTCTTTTAATAAACTTAGGCTCATCCACTTCTTCGTCAAAATCAAATTCATCTTCCATAAGGAATTGTATTTCATCATAACTAAGATGAGGCTTAGTTTGTTTGTAATATTCAGTTAGTAATGTGTTATCGTCTACATTACTATAATCTGCATTTAATCTAACGTAATCTTCTAAACTACCGCCAGTTTCATTCATAAAGTCTACAACTTTTTGAATATTTTCCGGTAAAGGTTGTGCGGTTTCTTGAGCTTCTTCTATTGCATCCTCTACTTCTTCTTGTAGCTCTTCAACTTTTTCTTCAACCTCTTTAGCTTCTTCTTCTGTAATTTCTTCTAAAACTACTTCTTCTTCTTCGCGTACTCCTTGCAGTTCCACTTCGGCTTCTTGCCCAGCTTTTTCATTTTCGCTGCTTCCGCGTAGCACGCCATCTTCTGTTTTTTGTTCTTGAACGGCATCTTGTTCTTGTTTAGGGGGATTACTTAAATCTACTTTGTACATGTCAGATTCTTTGTCATACTGAGAATCTTTCTGTACTTCTTGTTCTTTTTGAGCTGGAGTCTTTATTTCGTCTTCCAGCACTTTTGCTTTAATTTCTGCCATAATAAAATATTATATAATTATTTAAAAATTTATCTTGGATCAAATTGCTCTAATCCAAATCCACCTAAGCTATCCATTCCTGCGGATTCAAACTTTTTAGGTGGCTTACCAGATTTTCTCTGATCTATTAATTCACTTTGTTGCGATGCTTGTATTTTAGTTCGTTCGTCTTTACGATCTTCTTTGTACTTCTCTTTATCATTAATTACATTTGAATCAGCTTCCTTAAGCTTTATATTTAAATCAAATTCAAATTGCATTAATTCTTTTTTAATTGCTGCTTCTCTTTCTAATTTTTGAATATCAAATTGAGATTGTGCTTGCGCAATTTGCACTTTACTTTCAGCAACGCCTTGTTGTTTTTGTATTTCTGCCGCAGCTGCTGCTTGAGATGATTGTTGATTAGCTTGAGACTGCGCTTGTATATTTTGTTGCTGTATCTGCTGATCTAATTGTTGTTTTTTCTTTCTTCTTATTTTTAATAATTGATTAGCAAGCTTTAAATTTCTAACTTCCCTAACATCGATAGCATCTTCAAGATTGATTTGTTGTTGTTGAATAGCCATTTGAATATTGTTTTCAAGAAGTTGTTTTTGCTCTTCATCTGGTGCTAATTCTAAAAATATACCAAAGTCATGTATATGTAATTCTTTTACTTCATTTAAATTACCTACATTAAATTTACCTAGTGATTGCATAAATTGATTATTAGTATTAGAGTATTCTAATACATCTGCAATTCTTAAAGATACAGCTTCAGCTGTTTTTAATGTTAAATATAATCCAGCTTGTAATATATGTCTTGTGGCTGTATTGCTATTAGCCGCTGCTAATTTTTGTAGACCAACTAAAGCATTCTTATCGGGTTGACTACCATCTCTTGCTTCATTTAATCCTGTAACATCTCGCATCATTTGCAAATAATAATTGTAAGATTGTATTAAGCTTGCAATTTTATTGTTACCTCCCGATGTTTGTAACTCCTGTATTGGCACTCTACCTGGATTCATATCCCCATCTTGTGTCATTGATCTACCAATAACAGAACCAGTTTGGAAATACATATTTAACGCTTCTTGCGGATTATAATTTGTACCATTACCTAAATCCACTTCAGCAAGGCCGTCCGCATCTAAGTATACACCATCTGGTACCAGTCTTGAAAGAACCTGTTGTAATTTTAAATGCGTTATTTGAATCATGTCAGCAAATGATGTCATCCTACTAACTAAAGATTCAGGCTTTCCTTTATATATTCTTGGGGCTACAATATTGTAACTCATTTGTACTTTTGTAATATCAGACTTAGGACGTGTCATATTAACACACTTTTTCCATTCCAATAATTTTTCGTGGCCAACTATTTTTGTTCCTTCATACAACACTTCAATAGCTCTATTTACTTTTTGAAAGTTGGGGTCATTGCTGGGTGGATTAAATGAATCGTCTTTTTTCAATGCTTTTTGATAACCCGTTCCACCTTCTTTAATTTTATATACTTGATTTTCAAAAGTTTTATATTCAAAATGTAATACGTATACATAGTTAGCATCAATGCTATCTGCTGATGAAAACTTTCTACCTAACATATTACTGCCTGAACCATACTGTTCTAGCTTTTTAATATCATCGTCAGTTAATTCTGGAAATTGTTTTTTAAGATCTGCTATAGTTAACTTTCTTACTTCACCTACATAATATAAATCATCAAAATATGGTGACTCTGTATAAGAATAAACTAAATCAGAAGGATCGACATATTGTAATTTTATTCCTTCAGCTGTATTAAAACTATTTTTTACACAAGATATACCTAATACTGCCGTGTCATAATCAAGCCTTTTCTTAAGTAGATCATACTTGTTTAAATCAAATACGTTTGTTAAAGCTTGTTCTTGTGCAATTTCAATACTTTGTTTATAAGTTAACTGCATGTGTAATTCTAACTCTTCATCAGATTCAGGTAAATTATTTTTATCGTTTTTAAAAGTATCTAGTCCCATGTCTTGCTCAACAGCTTCTTTAAAACTAAACAAGCGCATGTCTTCTAAATAATCTTTTACATATTGTGTTCTTTCAGCAGAAGCGACAGCGTCTACTGAGTAAGCTTTTAAATCATAAGTTCTTTCTTGTATACCGTTTACAACTATATCTACAAACTTAGGTATAATTGGAACTGGCTTCCAATCTAAATTAAGATATGATAAATCACCGTTTATTGATAATTCGTTTTTATATTTATCTATACTTTGTTCTCCTCTTGCATATAATCTTAATCTATGAAAATTATCTCTGTTAGCGAAGTAACGTGTATCTGACCCGTCTTTTCTAAACCATTCTGCTTCTATTGCATTACCGATCTGTAAACCATATTGTTCACTAGCTTTCTCAGCACTGCTTACAGCTTGACTTGGAAAAATGCCTTTTTTAATTATCTTAGCCATTTATTGTATTATTTTTGAAATGTTGCTTTTGTTATCATATTTAGCAAAACTAAAATTAACTTTATCTTTTAATTGTATCATAGCTTTTGGTGTATACAAGTTTTTATTACATGCCATAACCGCCAAGCCCGAGCTTATCGCGGCATCAAATTTTGTTCTTTTATTTATATCAAACTTTGCCCAATCATTTAATGTAATATTAAAATACATATCCCCGTAATTGCCGTCTCCAGTATGTCCTACATATGAATTTATATAACTTTCAATTGCAGCAGCGTGAGCTTGTCTAATATCTTCACTCGAGTTTGGTATTCCGCCTATTTCTTTTTCAGCAACAGATAATCTATTCCAAACTTTATCAGGTCTATTCATTGAATAGCCTCTATAACCTCTTCTTTTTAAATAATATAATAATCTAGGTTTGTTATTTTCTGCAAGTATTGGCATACCGTAAAAATGTAATGCCATTAATATATCTTCAAAAAATATTTCTGCAGTTTGAGGTCTTGCAATATACTCTAAAAAAAATCTATTCGGAGGAGCATTCTCCATACTGAATTTTGTGAGGCCGTGTAAAGAACCTTTAGATCCTTTGCCGTCGGTAGTTCCGGATATATCATAACTATCGCAACCAAATGCACCAACGTGTTCATTACCAGGATATTTAACTCCATTTTTTATTATTACTTTATTTTGTAAATTTGAACTTGGAATCCAACTTACTTTAAATCTTCCATTAGGGTTCGGTGTAAATTGAACTTTTGAATCTTTAATGCCGTTCTGCCACGAAAAAGATCCAGTATTGACATTACCGTCGTATCTAGCTTCTTCATTGTAGTCAATCTGTTCGTAAATCCTAACAAGATTAAATATGCTATTCTTAGTTTCATCTCTGAAAGCGTGCTCTTCAGTCCGTGGAAATTGTCTATAAAATTCATTTAATGCGTCTTGATCTCCTTTTAATCCTTCAACTTCATTCTCCCAGTGTTCGATAACCCCGATGTCAATAAGTTGTTTGTAGCTATCCTCAACCGGCTCTGCGGGCGTATTGAATACAGGTAATCCATAAGAATCAATGAATCCTTCGAAGTTCCATTCCATAGGTATGAACAAACTATATAATCCTGAGCGAGTCTGTCCATTGCGGTTTCTTTTTGTAACATCTGAGTCATCGTATAATTTTTTATAGTTTTCACCTCCCTTATCTAATGAGTTACTTGTTGAACCCATCATACATTTTCCAATAACTCTTGAACCTAGCCTTAATGTGGTTTTAGTTACTCTCCAGTTGTTTAATATATTTTCTGGTCTTTCCCATTTACCGGCCTCATCATGCACAAGTAACGCAAGCTTTTCACCATCGTAGCTGTTATCACCAGTATTTTTCCAATCAATTGTGGTATCAAGGCCAGCAAGCTCTTCAGTTTTTTCATTTACAATTATTTTACGCCTAGTAAATTTACTTGCGGGAACACGATATGCCAATTCTGTTTTTGGTCTATCCATTCCATCTTGTATTGGTTTAAAGAAGAACGGGTAGTTGACGGATATTGGTACAACTTTATCGGTAAACATTTTTTTTGCATCAGCTCCTGACTTTGAAAGTATTCCGTATCGAGAGTCTGAAGAGATGGTAGCTTGGTTGACAGTCTCTGATGATGCCATGAATGAAAACCCACTCCGTCTATTTTTGAGGTAGCACATTCCATAACATCTTGTATCTGCTTTGCAAGCTTCCCAGAATATAAAGAATAATCTGTTTGCTTCTCTAAACTCTGGCTTCCCAACATCAATCTTGGTCCACTGCAAGTACATATAATGAGCGCCAGTAATGTAAGTAGGATTGCCCTTGTTATAGAACCAGTAGCCTTCATCGCGTCTACTAAACTCATTATCGATATACCCATGCCATCTATTTTTATAATCTACCGGTAAATCCTTCCAATCAAATATAGTTTTTAACTTTTCTAATTCTTTTGGATATTCTTGGACTTCCCATTTATTATTATTTTTGCTAAGATTTTTTGGTACAGGAGGCAATGCTACTTTTAAATTCTGTATGCTATACACATCTCCTATTTCACCGGTCTTACTAATTACAATAACATCATTTTCTTTATTATAACCGTATTTCCACTTCTTTGCTTTATTAAGCCTTTTAATTGTATTAATTTTTATAGGCTCTATAATACTATATAATGATTGTTCGTACATTATTTAGATCTTTTTTCAGCAAACCCCTTAAAGGTACTTTCTTTTTTTTCTATTGTTACCCCGTCTAATAAACCTTTTTCTTCTTCTATTCTGTTTAATATTTCAAAAGCATCAAATATAGCTAACTTTTTCGTAGCTGCAGCGTTCTTTAATCTATCAGCAGAAACATCATCGTCTGAATCAACTATAGCTTCTTTAGCAACTTTTATTAATTCTTCAACTGCTTTATGCCCAGCTTGGATTATATTCTTTTTCGTTTCCTTGACGTTCATATTTAATAGATACTGAATTGGTTAATACTCTATACAATCTTTCGCCATCAACAACAAATTCATATTCGCTGCGAGGCGTAAAACCAACTAAATCTCCTATACAGACATCACTAAGTTTGCTATCTACATGTTTCAAAACTCCCTTATATGAAACTTCTTTTTCATCAGAAAATATATTATTAGATACAATTGGTTTAATAAAACAATAACCATCTGGCGCATGCCATTTGTTATTTCTTTTATATAAAAATATTTGGTCTGGCATTACAAAGTATTCATCTTCCTTATAAAAGCTTCTAGTATTTCTTTCTTCACCATATTGATCGTGCCATCTTCTGAACACATTATGATGTACTATAACTTCATCCCCTACTTTAATTTTTGTATTATTTTGTTTAGGGGTCGACGTCACTATGCCATTTCTGCTAACGTATCGGTGGTCAAAAATTTCTGTAGTTAACAAAAGCTCTTGACCATCAATAGTTTTTTTATTATTGTAACGTCCGTTTTTAGGTTTAACTATAAAGTTAAATAAACTTCGCATTAATACTCTAAATTATACTCAACGGCAATAGCCATATTTTTATTAAAATCTTTCCAAGGTAATACTTCTTTACCCTTTTTTATATAAATAGAAAACTTGTCGTGTTCTTCTACAATGTCACATATTGTATGGCCACCATATACTTCTTGGCCCACAGCATAATGCATTGCGTCATTCTTGTAGTCTCTACCTATACTAATCTTCCTTACTAACGACATAAGTTCCGTCTGTCAAATTTATATTTACTAGTCCGTAAACTTCTTTTAAAGCATTTTGCATTTGTTCTAGATCACTTTTTAATAGTGCTGAAGCATGTAATACCTCGTGCTTTTGCATTTCTATGTTACCTAATTGGCTAGCTGCTTGATTTAATTTACCTACTATTCCTTGTAAGCCTTTTAATTCTTCTTTGGTTATTTTATTTTTTGCCATAATATTTAATTTAATTATTCCAAGGCAATAGTGCCTTTTGAGTTTTTGGTGTTATTTTTTCGTTAATTTCTTTTTCAATTACATACTCCATATGGTCTGTATCGTGGTTAGCCTTAACCCAATCAATTACATCACTTTCTTTTAAATTATTAAATGATATAAAATTTTCTGAATTAGGTACACCAATTGGACAAGCGCCTATAAATGAAGCGCTTTCACCAGAATCAGCATCTGTTCCTATATATTGAAATTTAACATTTGTAATTACGTCTGATAAACCATCAAGTGATGGTGCTTTTTTTAAACCTGTAATTGCCCATTCATAAGATAAATCCATAATATTATCTTTTTGGTGCTTCGTTTACAAACCACCCTTTATATTTTTCTCTTTTAGCACATATATAATCTATATACTTATCAACTTTTAATTTCCAATCCTTATCTATTTCAGGATTTATAATTCCTGATTTATAATTAGAAAATGTTTTATTAACATATTCTTTAGCACTGTGTTGATTATATAATAAATGATTATTTATACAATAAAATGATCCTTTTTGTATATTATTCCAAACATCTATAGGCTGTGTGTTTTTATTCATAACAACACTGTATACAGCGCTTTCGCTTATATGAGTTGTATATACTCCTTTAGCTTTTTGTAAGTAATAATACATGTTTATATTTCTTGGCAGTATATTTTCTTCCCCAAAAAAATCTTTTAATTCACCTATAATTTGATGTGTTGTTATAGGATGTGGTTTAAAATACACATTGTTACCGTGTTTATTTCTTATATGTTTTAATCTATTCAAACATACATTTTCCCTAACTTTGTTAGAACCAGGTAAAACTACTAAGTAGTCTTTAGGCTCATATTTTTCAAAAGCTTTTTCGTCTCGCCCACTATATTTATTAGCGCCATTATTTACAATTCTATTTATAAACCAAGAAGAATAATCTAAAACATCTTCACTGCTAGGTTTAGCAGCATCAATCATTTGTTCGTTTCTTATTTTATAGTTTAATGGTTGTAAATAAAAACAACCCGCATATTCTGTATATGCTAAAGTTTTAAAGTATGGCATTTCTTCTGCCATAACATCGTAGCTAGATTCTAATCCGTTTTCACTAGCTTTTCTAATTACGTAACCTTCAACTTGTTCAAGGTCATATAATTTCTTGTCTTTTTTTAAAGGGCCTATCCTACTGTCTAGCTCTTTTTTGTTAAACATTTCCATAAAATTAAATTTAAATTTGTATAATATATTTATTACATGCTTTATTACAATACTAAAAAGCTGTACTTGTGTTCCTTGGATGATTAACTCTTCCTCCCGGTTGATTAGTTGGCCCAGAATCAATATACCATGAAGTTTGTTTAGTAAACGACGTATTAAAACTTGTTGTAAAAGTTGTTATTGTATTGTATACCGTATGCGTAATCTCTGTAGTTTGGAATGTTGTATTAGTCGCGGTACTAGTATTATACTCTGTTGTTGTTGATCTATTGGTACTGAATGTAGTAATAGTGTTTGTACTTGTATTAAATGTAGTTGTAGTGTTTTTACTTGTACTAAACGTTGTTATTGTACTTGTGCTTGTATTAAATACTGTTGATGTTGATCTGTTTGTACTAAAAGTTGTTACTGTTGAAGTGCTAGTGTTGAAAGTAGTAGTTGTATTCTTAGTAGTTTCAAAAGTCGTTGTTGTAGATCTAGTTGTATTGTAAGCAGTAGAAGTGGATCTAGACGTGCTAAATGTAGTTACTGTTGATGTACTGGTATTAAATGTTGTTGTAGTACTCGTGCTAGTATTGTATTCAGTAGTTGTATTTGTTGTTGTATTATAAACTGTCGTCGTAGAAGTTTCGTAAACTGTAGATGTACTTTTAGTCGTATTGTATTCAGTAGTTGTATTTCTGTTTGTGCTAAACGTTGTCGTAGTGCTTCTAGTTGTATTATATTCTGTAGTAGTCGTTGTTGACGTATTAAATGTAGTTGTCGTATTTGTTGACGTATTAAACGTAGTTACAGTACTTGTTGTTGTATTATACTCTGTAATTGTTGACGTACTTGTATTAAATGTAGTTACAGTATTTGTACTAGTGTTAAACGTAGTGGTTGTAGCTGTTGTTGTATTAAACACTGTATTTGTATTAGTACTTGTATTGTAAACAGTACTAGTTGCTCTTGTTGTTTCAAAAGTCGTTGTATATTCTGTATTAGTACTTCTTGTTGTTGAAAAAGTAGTTGTAGTACTTCTGCTTGTTGTATAAGCTGTTACAGTAGACTTTGTGGTAGCCGTACTTGTATTAAATACGGTAATAGTATTTGTCGAAGTATTAAACGTTGTTATTGTATTAGTACTAGTATTAAAAGTTGTTGTAGTACTTTTAGTGGTATTAAACGTTGTAGTTGTATTCCTGTTCGTTGATTGTGGAATTTGAGTACTTGTATTAAACGTTGTAGTTGTGCTAGTATTAAATGTTGTTACAGTAGCAGTTGCTGTATTGAACGTTGTTGTAGTCGACTTAGAAGTTATAGTACTAGTATTAAATGTTGTTGTATATACTGTAGATGTACTTTTGTTAGTTTCTTGTAGTTGAGTGCTTCTTGTTGTATTATAAGCTGTAGTTGTACTTCTGTTAGTTGCAAAAGTAGTTGTAAAAGAAGTTATTGTTGCTGTGCTTGTATTAAATACAGTATTAGTGCTTCTTGTTGTAGCAAACACAGTATTCGTATTTCTACTTGTACTAAACGTAGTTGTAAAAGAAGTTGTAGTGCTTCTGCTTGTACTAAATGTTGTATTAGTTAATCTATTAGTAGATACAGTAGTTGTTCTATTAGTTAATGTGCTTGTACTAGTATTGTACGTGGTTGTTGTTGAATATGTTGTTGTTGTACTTCTTGTTTCAAGAGTATTTCTAGATGTAGCAAAAGTTGTATTGGTACTTCTTGTTGTATTATAAACAGTTGATGTAGTCCTAGACGTAGATACAGTTGTTGTTCTACTAGTTGCTGTTGCTGTACTTGTATTATAAACTGTAGTAGTAGAATATACTGTAGTTGTACTTCTCTGCTCGGTTGTATTTCTTGACGTCGCAAATGTAGTAGTTGTGCTTCTAGATGTTGCAAAGGTAGTTGTATAAGCCGTAACCGTTGCTGTAGATGTATTGAACACTGTATTAGTCGTGTATACAGTTGATGTAGATCTTTGCTCTGTTGTGTTTCTGCTAGTAGAAAATGTAGTTGTTGTGCTTTTGCTTGTTATTGTAGATGTATTAAATGCAGTAACCGTAGCTGTTGATGTGTTAAATACAGTATTAGTTGTATAAGTAGTAGTCGTACTTCTTGACTCTGCTGTTGATCTACTTGTTGCAAACGTGGTAGTATATACGGTAGTTGTTGTGGTGCTTGTATTAAATGTAGTAGTCGTTGACTTACTTGTATTAAATGTAGTAGTCGTCGATCTACTTGTATTAAAATAACTTGTATATGTTGTTGTTCTACTAGTGTTGTATGTAGTAGTTGTATTTCTTGATGTACCTGTATTTCTGCTTTCAGCTGTTCCTCTCGCTGTGTTGAAAGTTGTAGTTGTATTCCTACTAGTACCGGTTGCTCTGGATTCGCCAGTACTCCTTGCTGTATTGAAAGTAGTTGTGGTATTGTATGCAGTTGTTGTATTAAAAGAAGTTGTTGTGCCTCTACTAGTACCAGTTCCCCTACTTTCTCCAGTGCTCCTTGACGTATTATATGTAGTAGTTGTATTTTTTGATGTGCCAAAAGTAGTAGAAGTAGTATATGTAGTCGTTGTATTAAACGCAGTACTTGTGCCCCTAGATGTATTAAAACTTGTTGTAGTATTATAAGCAGTCGTAGTATTTCTGCTTTCACCTGTGCCTCTTGAAGTACCAAATGTCGTAGTAGTATTATACGCCGTAGTAGTATTTTTACTCGTGCCTGTGGCGACCCCTGTATTAAACGTTGTGGTTGTACTTCTACTTGTATTTGGCATTTTAATTCAATATTTCTTGTGCTTGCGGTAATATTATTTTACCACCTTCTTTTAAATGACTACTATAATTATCTAATAGTAATTGTTTGTGATCATCAGTTATATCAGTAGGCATTGCCCATAAATCTACTAAAATCAAATCATATTTTTTATTTGGTGTATATGTCCATTCATTATGTTGTATAACATTAATATTACTATTAATCCAAGTAACATAATCTATTATTTCTTGATCTTCTTCAACTACATCTATTGATGTAATCGATTTATTATTATATATATATTCAGGTGTGCAACCTAAGTATAAACCTAAATATAACACGTCTCCCCATGTAACATCGTCATAAGTATTAGGATTCCACCCACACGATTCACAATCACCTACATATTTTGCAGATGGTATTTCGTGGTTATATCTACTATGCCATACATCAGCTTTATATTTAAATATAGACATTACAAATGTTTCATCTATATTAAGTTGCTTAGTTTCTTTTTCTACAATAAAGTTTTGTCCATCATGTACTGGTATTAAATTTTCATCAAACATAATTATATTTTTTTAAATTCTACATCCACCTTGCTATAGTCAACCCATTTGTATTCACCCATGTTTATAACCGCTCCTTCAATATGTTCAACTTCATCAGCCATAACACCTTGCCATACTCCTTTGCCGTACTTCTCATCTTTATATTCAAATAAATATATATTTATTCCGTTTATAGATTGACCGTATTGTCTAATGTTTTTCTTAAGTCTTCTATCTGAAGGGCCTCCAAAACCACCACCAGAACATTGATTTAAACTTGTAACAATACCACCTGCACCAATTTGGAAGAAATGCGTTGGTGAAAATCCGCTAATATTTTTAGCCCCGTAATAGCCAGAGCTCAATTGACTTGTACCTCCTGAATTAGTAAAGACCTGTGATGTAACTTGAGGTAAACCACTAGATACATTGTTTCCATAATATGTGAACCCTAAAAATTCTTGACATACAAAATTGAAGTTACTACTTTGAGTTGAGTCAAACGAAGTTAGCGCGGCCGCTGTAGAATATACAGTTGTTGTACTTGCTGTTGTATTAAATAAAGTAAGTGTATTATAAGCGGTTGATGTGTTTCTACTTTCTCCTGTGCTACGAGATGTGTTGAATGAAGTTGTGGTATTGTAAGCTGTTGATGTACTTCGACTTTCAGCTGTACCTCTTGAGGTTCCAAATGTAGTAGTTGTGTTTCTACTTGTTCCTGTTGCTCTACTTTCACTTGTATTTCTTGAAGTATTGAATGATGTTACACTACCTCTACTCGTATTGAACGTTGTAGTCGTATTATAAGCAGTCGTTGTATTAAACGATGTTGTAGTATTTCTAGACGTTCCAGTAGCTCTCGATTCTCCAGTACCTCGTGATGTGTTAAACGTTGTTGTTGTGTTATAAGCTGTTGTTGTATTAAAGGCTGTACTAGTAGCTCTAGATGTAGCATATGTAGTGGTAGTATTATAAGCTGTAACCGTATTAAATGAAGTTACAGTACCTCTACTAGTATTAAACGTGGTTGTTCTGCTTGTAACAATACTTGTTTGGAATGTTGTTGTTGTAGACCTTGATGTTGCAAATGTTGTTGTTGTTGATCTTGTAGTTGCAAATGTAGTCGTAGTAGATTTTGATGTTGATCTACTTGTATTAAATGTTGTTGTTGTACTATATAACGTGGTTGTTGATCTACTTTCAGTTGTATTTCTACTTGTGCTGAAAGTTGTTGTTGTAGATCTAGACGTCCCAAATGTTGTTGTATAAGCAGTGGTGGTGCTTCTACTTGTATTAAATACTGTGCTTGTAGTATAAGTCGTAGTTGTATTTCTAGACTCAGTTGTATTCCTATTAGTACTGAATGTTGTTGTGGTACTTTTAGAAGTTATTCTACTTGTGTTAAAAGTTGTTGTTGTTGCTGTAGACGTATTAAAAGTAGTTGACGTTGTATATACTGTTGTTGTTGATCTACTTTCGGTAGTTGTAGTACTTGTGTTATAAGTTGTGGTTGTGTTAAACACTGTACTAGTACTTGTATTAAATACGGTTGTTGTAGCGGTTGAGGTATTAAATGTTGTAACCGTCGCAGTTGTAGTATTAAAGGTAGTTGAGGTAGTATACTCTGTTGTTGTACTTCTACTTTCTAATGTTGTTGTACTAGTATTATAAGCGGTTGTTGTAGAAAACACAGTTGTTGTACTTGTGTTGAATACCGTGCTTGTAGCAGTAGTAGTATTAAACGTGGTTGTAGTTGCTTTACTAGTTACAGTAGATGTGTTAAACACCGTGCTTGTAGCAGTTGTGGTATTAAATGTTGTAGTCGTGTTTCTATTTGTACTAAATTGTGTTGTTGTACTTTTTGTTGTTGTAGTTGACGTATTATATGTGGTAGTCGTAGCTGTACTAGTATTGAATGTTGTTACAGTACTGGTATTAAACGTTGTTGTAGTACTTTTATTTGTAATTCTACTAGTTGAGAAAGACGTAGTGTAAGCAGTCGTCGTGCTCCTTGTTGTTGAAACAGTTGTATTTGTTGAACGTGTTGTAGCAAACGTAGTTGTCCTAGATGTTTCATGAGGAACTTGCGTGCTTGTATTAAACACTGTATTTGTTTCTCTAGTAGTATTAAAAGTTGTAGTAGTTGACCTAGTCGTATTGTATTGTGTACTTGTTGCCCTAGTGGTGCTTATAGTTGTAGACGTAGCAATACTTGTAGGCACAGTAGTTCCAAAACTTGTTATAGTTGTTGTAGTTGTATTATATACAGTAACTGTATTAGTCGATGTATTAAATGTCGTCGTCGTACTTTTAATTGTTATTGTTGATGTATTAAAAGCTGTTGTGGTATTTGTAGAGGTATTGTATTCTGTACTTGTTGCTCTATTAGTTGAATACTCTGTAACTGTAGATTGAGTTGTATTATAAACTGTACTCGTAGATCTAGTTGTATTATACGTAGTAGTTGTAGCTCTGGTTGTATTGTATGTGGTTACAGTACTTCGTGTGGTAGAAAAAGTAGTTGTTGTAGATCTCGTAGTAGCAAATGTTGTAACCGTAGATGTACTAGTGTTAAATGTTGTTGTGGTTACAGTACTGGTGTTGAATATAGTGTTTGTTGCAGTACTTGTATTGAATGTTGTAGTTGTAGAAGTCGTTGTATTAAATACAGTACTTGTGGAAGTGTTATATTCGGTACTTGTATTTGTTGACGTATTATAAGCTGTTGTTGTGCTTCTTGATGTTGCAAACTGAGTTACAGTGCTTGTGCTAGTATTAAATACAGTAGTTGTATTAGTACTTGTATTAAATGTAGTAACCGTATTAGTTGATGTATTGAAAGTAGTTACCGTGTTTTTTGATGTACTAAAAGTAGTTACAGTATTAGTACTTGTATTAAAAACGGTACTTGTATTTCTATTGGTTTCAAATGTAGTTACAGTGCTCGTTGATGTATTAAATACAGTGCTAGTTGTTTTTGTTGTAGCAAATGTAGTTGTTGTTGCTGTACTAGTATTAAAAACTGTAGATGTATTTGTTGATGTGTTAAAAGTTGTGACAGTATTAGTCGACGTGTTAAAAGCGGTAGTTGTTTGCTTTTCAACACTTGTGGCCTTTGTTGTATTTCTGCTAGTATTTTTAGTAGTAGCTGTATTCCAAAAATCTATTCTGTTCCAAAGCCATCTCATTTAACTAAAGTTTAAGATTGAGGATAAGTTCCGAAGTTTCCTACATAGTTAACTAATATTTTAGTTGTAGATGCTACAAAATAATTTAATACAGCAAGACTATTAGCTGTAGTAACAAAATTAATAGCACCACCCCCAGGAGTATAAACAGTAGAAGGGAAACCTTCAAAAGATAAGCTAGTAACAGATGATGGGTTTACTATTACAATTGTTCCAGTTTTACCAACAACGTTACTGTTTATATTTTCAAAAACTATTGAATTTGGTGCGTCTACGGCTGTTATATTATAATTATTCACAGCTGTGTTTAAATCTATTCCATGCGTATGAGCATTACCCGATACAGGAGCCGCTGATGTTATTTCGCTAAAACCAGTTGCACCTAAATTGCCGAAGCTAGCTATATCTGATAATTTATAATTTCTAGTAACACCAGAAATATCTGTTCCTAATAACCTATCATCCGCCGATAAAATATGATCTCTTAAAATATCTTTTATTCTTGGCATAATTTATTTTTTTCTTAATTTTTCAACACTCCTTCCACCGAAATAGGCACCAATTACCGTAATTAAAACAAGTTGTAAAAGATCTGTCCATTTTTGTTCAACATTAAAATTAATTGATCCAGAATCAACAAAAACCATTATAACTGTAGTTACTATTAGAAATACTAAAACAAGTGGTCTAACAGAGCGTGTGAGCCAATTACCATGCTCCAGGTCTGCTTTCCATCTATCTGTAACGTTCTTTTGCATTTCAGCCTCTGCTTGTATAAATATTTGCGTCATTTCTTTTTCAAACTTAGCTTTTTCATCTTTAGTTTGA
>VMHT01197853.1_pt1 | contig 21441 bp, 20 predicted proteins | sample 4693611 | NCBI WGS metagenome assembly VMHT01 (sample SAMN12280063, study PRJNA550983) | marine metagenome | isolation source: seawater sampled from same location over 5 years 0.02-0.2 micron viral filtrate | place: USA: collected off the coast of southern California halfway between the port... ...
ATTTGTAGGCAATAAATTATTCATATTTTTTTTCGATTATATAGCTGGGTCTTTTTTTTGTTTCATGAAATATCTTTGATACATATTGTCCTATTATGCTTATTGATAGAAGCTGAATTCCACTTAAAAAATATATTGATGTTAAACCAAAGTCCCAACTACCTACTTTTGTATTAAATAATAAATTTAGAATTAATGTATAAAGAGAAAATAAAAGCGCTCCGGCAGAAATCAGAAATCCTATTACACCGATTAAATTTAGCGGAACAGCAGAGAATCCAATTATTCCATCAAGAGAGAGGTTTATTAATTGCATTAACGACATTTTAGAACTCCCATACTTTCTTTTGTTTTTTGTTACTTCAATATAAGCACTCTTGTATCCAACATAGGTTCTTAATCCAAGAAGAAATTTATTTTTTTCAGGCATATTATTAAGTTCGTTAACTACTAATTTATCAAGCAAGCAAAAATGACCTACATCTTGAGGAATATCAATTTGTGATAATTTACTTTGTATATTGAAATAAAACTTAGTTAGAAATCTTCTAAAATGTTTATCTTTTCTTTTAACTTTTTTTGCAAGGACAATTTTATGACCTTGTTTCCAAACTTTTATGAATTCAGTTAAATATTTTGGGTCATCTTGAAAGTCAGCATCAAGAATTATTACAAAATCTTCGTTAAAATTTTCTAAACCAGCAAAAATTGCTGCTTGGTGCCCAAAGTTCCTTGTCAATTTGATTTTTCTGAAAGAAAGATTTCTACTTTCTATTTTTTCAATTATTTCCCAACTTTTGTCTTTGGAACCATCATCGACTAAAGTAATGACAAAATCAATATCTAGTTCTTTTATGAAAAGTTCAATCTCGCTAATTAACTCAATGATCGATTGTTCTTCATTAAATATTGGAAGTAAAATATTTCCCTTATAAGTCATATTTTGATTTTATTCAAATAAAATACAAAGATGTCTAATAATATTAAAAGAATATTTAATTTGTTAATTCTTCTTTTACTGGGATATTTTTTATTTTTGAACTTAAAAGGTTCCTTAGAGCAGGTTCCCTATCATGTTCTTCATATTGACGAGAGACAAGTCATAGATTCAATTCTTAATGTATTTCAAATAAACGATGAATTTGGAAGATTTGACTCAGTTGAAAATGAAATTTTAAAGAAAATATTGATTGTTTTAGGTGAACTTATTATTGGGGGTAATTTAGATTTTGGTAGGCTATGGAACAATCTTTTTGTTTTTATAGCAGGGCCGTTTTATTTTATTAACACAGAATTAATGATAATAATTGGGCGTTTAGTTCAGATTTCTTTTTTTTATGTGTCCATTATTTATTTTGCTTATAATTTTATAGATAATAAAAAAGCACCACTTTTTCTATTAGCATCTTTTTCAGTTCCTGGTGCTTACTATATAATTCAAAACCCCAAGCCGGATTCTTTGCTTATATTATTCCTACTAATTTCATTCAAAAAAATATTCAAAGACGAAAAATATAATTTGGGTTTTCTGTTAATTGGAATCGCAATAGGTTTAAAAATAATTGCAGTTGTTCCAGCAATAGTTTTAGGTTTATACCTGATCTATCCATTGAAAAAGATAAGTAAACTAAAAGATATATTTAAAATTAATTTTTACACAATAATTGGTTTAATTATTGCTCAGCCTGCACTACTGATTCCTCATCCTAAAATTTATTCAAGAATTATTTCAGCGAATATACATGCGTCTAGATACAATCAGGAAAAGTTCTTATCTCTTAATTTTGATAACTTACAAAATTGGTTTGTGGAGCTTTCGCAATATTATAAATTATCTACGGTATTTTTTGGCTTACTGTATATCGCAGTTCTGAATGAAATAATTCAAAATCTTTTGAGAGAAAGAAATAAAGAAATAAACTACTATCTTGTATCTTTTGTCATCACATCATTTTTTATTCTTTTGAATGTGGAGAGGATTTGGATTTATTATCTATATATTCCAACACTATTTTTATTGTTTTACATATTTTCTTTAAGTGAGGTAAAGAATTTTTCTTCACGATTAGTAACTGTGTTATTACTAATTATTAGTTTAAGTGGGTTAAACACTCATTATGAAAAAATATCAAACACATATTTTGCTATTGATGTAATTAAAGAAGGAATTATGTTCGATACGATTGCTTTTATTCAAGATGAGTATTTGGCTGGAGAAAGTGTTTATAATCTTGTTTACTGGGATCCTGATTTTTACTTTCCAAAACAAGGTGTAACTTATGAAGATGAATTTAAAGTTTTAGAAAACTGGGAAGAGGGAATACAGTTGCAGCCCTTATACTCAAAAGTCGATTTTATTGTGACAAAAAATAAATTCAAAATCACAGATAATAGGATTAAAGAACAAAATATAGGTGACTTAAATATTTACTTTATTAAAAATGATTAAATGATTAAATGATTAAAAATTTAATTTTTTATTCAATTTAAAAAATAATCAACTCTTAATATGGGATAAGTGAATTAATGACATGGATAATAAAGAATCTCTAAAAATCTATATAAATCAAGTTAACGAAGACTGGATAGTTGATAGAGTTCGTAAAGAATGGATTAAATTCAAAAATCCTTATACTAAATTTTTTCAATTTTCAAATATTGTTTGGCTAATTGCACCTTGGGCATGGAAAGAAAAATCTTATAGAAAATTACAAAATAAAAAAGTGATTTGTTCTGTGTATCACATTGATGAAGATAAATTTTCTAGTGAAGATTTAAATAAATTTAAAGAACGTGATAAGTATGTGAATGCTTATCACGTTATTTCGAAGAATACATTAAAGCAAGTAGAAAAGTTAACTGATAAAAAAATTTATTCGATACCTTTCTGGATAAATGAAAAATTATGGTTTCCAATAAATTCAAAAATTGAACTTAGAAAAAAATATAATATTGAATCCAATTGTTTTCTGATTGGATCGTTTCAAAGAGATACTGAAGGATCAGACCTAATTAGTCCAAAACTTTCAAAAGGTCCTGATAGGTTCCTAGAAATAGTGAAAAAAATAAACAAAAAAAATGAAAATACCCATGTTCTTCTCGCCGGAAAACGAAGGCAGTATTTAATTTCTGAGCTAGAAAAAAATCAAATTAACTTTTCATATTATGAAATGCCACCATTTAATGAGTTAAATGAGCTTTATAATTGCCTTGATCTATATATTGTTTCATCGAGATATGAAGGTGGACCCCAAGCTATATTTGAATGTGCATTAACTAAAACACCAATTATTTCTACTAATGTAGGTGTTGCACCCGAAGTATTAAGTCCAAATTCAATTTATGATATGTCAAACTTTGGTTCAGCGAAGCCAGATATAGACTATGCTTTTTCAAATGCACAAAAATATATTATTCCAGATGGATTTGAAAATTTTATTAAAATGTTTAATGAAGTTTTAGGAGACCAAAATGAAAAATAAAAAAATAATAAAATATATATATCTATTTACTATTAATTTATTCAAAATGAATAGATATAAATTATTAAATTACGAAATATTATTTAAAAATTATAAGTTTGAAAATTTCATTAAAGATGTTGATAAAAAATATGGAAGTTTTAAAAAGATAAAATATCCAAAAAATATGGTATCAAATGAAATGAAAGAGGTTACAAAAAAGTCATTTAATGAATCTAATCATTTGAAAGATTCATTAAGTTCAAGGTTTTTTTTCTATGAATTAAATAGTTACTTTAATAATGATTATTTTATATGCCTAAATTCTTCAATTAGTAAAAAATTACTAGACTCATTCCACTTGTTTCCTCCAAATATTTTTGTTTTAGATAAGATGTATGATTTATACAAAAATAATAAAATTGGAGATAAACTTGTTATTGATTTTCCTTGCGGTATTACTAATTTCCATCAGTATTTGAGTGTTTTTTATAATGAAGATCTATTAATTGGCGTAGATAATTTTTCGCAAATATCTAGAGAAGATATTTTAAAATATCAATCTAATTTAAAGAAGTTTGATATTTTTGAAAGTATCGGTGATCCTTATTTTGAAAATTCAAAAACAGATGTTGTTGTTGCGATAAGCATTGAAATCAGGGACATAACATCAGACATACTTAAATTAGAACCAAAATATATTTTCCTTGGCTCTAGCGATTTAAATCATGATTTAAAAAATCTAGAGACGTATTTTGTAAATTACAGTCTTGATGAGATAAACCATGCATATATTTTATTAAAGAGGAATTAGGTGTTTATTTTATAGATGAAAAAAATTACATACATTTTTGGAGGAGGGAGACTAGAGAAAATAAAAGATAAAGATAGCTTCGCAAAAGATTTTTACTACGGATTTCATCTTTTAAACAATAATAAAAAATATGATACAAAAATATTAGAGATTCATCCATTTACCAAATCAAAGACAAAATATTTATCTTTATTACAAAAAATTGACACACTATTAACTAAATTAATTTTTTTACAATTTCATTTTCATGAAATATATATCAAGGAAAATCTTAAGAGGATTAAAAATAGCGATATTCTAATTTTTAGTAATGACAGGCTTGCCTTTAGTTTTTTTCCAATATTGAAATTTAATAAAAATATAAAAAGCATTGTATTTGTTATGGGTTTACTTAAGGAACATAAAAATTTAAAAATTTATCAAAAAATCTTAAGACCTATTTTCTTATCTGTATTCATCAAAACTGTGGATAAATTTATATTTTTAGGAAAATCAGAATACGAATTTGCATTAAAGAAATACCCACAATATGAAGAAAAATTTAAATTTATTTCTTTTGCTGTTGACTACAATTTTTGGAACTCAAATAAGAAAAAAACTGAAAAAATAAATAATCAAGTTTTATTTATTGGCAACGATGGCAATCGTAATTATGAATTTATTAAAGAACTTCCTAAGTTTTTACCGGAGTTTAATTTTATAATTATTTCTGATCAAATAAAAGATTACGAAGAGCAAGAGAATGTCAATTTCGTTGCTGGTAATTGGTCTAAGGGTTACATGACCGATAAAGAGTTAAATAAATTCTATAGTCAATCCTTTTTAACAATTTTACCAATAAAAAATACAATTCAACCTTCAGGACAAAGTGTAGCGCTACAATCGATGGCTACAGGAACTCCTGTATTAATATCAAAATTTGATGGGTTTTGGGAAAAAGATATTTTCATTAATGATGAAAATATCTTTTTTATTGATCATTTTAAATATGATGATTGGGCAAATTTAATCAGAAAATTAAATAAAAATCCTCAACTTGTTGAAAAAGTATCAATGAAGGGCATAGATTTAATAAAAAATAAATATAATCTTGAAATTTTTGTTAAGAAGATTGAAAAACTGGTTGAAACAATTACTTGAAATAGTTCTTTACCGTATTGACAACATAAGTTACTTCTTTTTTTTGCATCTTTGGAAAAACAGGCAAAGTAACTAACTTATAATATTGAGAAAATGATTCTTCAAACACTTCTTTATTTTGAAAATGATTTTTATAAGCTTTTTGTTTAATAATTGGATAAGGATAATGAATTCCTGTTTCAATATTGTTGTTTTTACAATGTGTAATAAATTTGTTTCTGTTGGCTACTTCTATCACAAATAAATGCCATACATGGGTGTTAGAGTAATATTTTTTTGGTAATTTAAGCTTTTTTATTCCATCAAACGCATCCAGGTAAGTTTCAGCAATATCCCTACGTTCACTGTTCCACTGGTCAATATACTTTAGTTTTTCATTTAGTAATATAGCTTGAATTGGCTGAAGTTTTGTATTTACACCTTTCATTTCATGGTAATACTTAATTTCACTTCCAAAATTTCTTATTTTAAATAATTTCTTATACAAATTATAAGAGTTTGTAGTGACTATTCCACCATCACCCCAAGCACCAAGATTTTTTCCGGGATAAAAACTATACGAAGCTGCAATAGAGTTATCACCAATATTTAAATTTGACTGAGTTGCTCCATGAGCTTGGGCTGCATCTTCAATAAAGTACAAATTATTATCATTACATAATTTTTTTAATTTTTTAACATCGCACATTTGACCATACAAATTTACACCAATAATTGCTTTTGTGTTTTTGTTAATCTTTTCTTTTATTTTTTCAACATTTATTAGATAGTATTGATCATTATCTACAAACACAGGCTTTGCTCCAACATTATCTACAGCAAAGGATGTGGCAATATAAGTATTTACAGGAACAATAACTTCATCATTATTTCCTATTTCCAATCCTCTTAGAATTAGTTCAATTGCATCTGTGCCGTTAGCACAAGAAACTGAATATTTTTGATTAGTATATTTTGAAAAGTTTTTTTCAAAAACTTTTACATCATTATTTAAAATAAAATCATTTCTATCTATTACTTTGCTGAATTTATTTAGAATATTATTTTTTAATGGATCATGAATTCTGGATAAATCGTTAAATGGTACTTTCATTATTTTTTAATTATTTTTTATAATACAATTGTATTGTGAAAATAGTTTAAATAATAACGTTAATATTTATAAAATATAGGAGTTAAATCTATTGAAAATATCATTATTTACACATATGAAAAACCCTGAAGAGAGAATGGATCCATGGAAAGAAGCTCTTGAATGTTATAATTCTATAACAAGTGATATAGTTATTGTTGGTGAAGATCTAGAGCAAGAGTTTAAATGGGACGCTCTTGGAAAAATGTTTCAAGAAGGCTTTGATAAATCAGAGGGTGATTGGGTCATTAATTTGTCCGTAGATATGTTTTTACATGAGAACGATATCGATAAGTTAATAAAGTTAATAAAACTTTATCCGGATGAACCAGCTATTGCACTACCTAAATATAAGTTTTTTGAGCCTGGAAGGTATCAAATCAAAAGTTTTGAAACTATTATTTTAAACAAAAAAAAATATAAAAATATATTGTTTAATGGTGGTGGAGATTTAGCACTTCCTACACTGGATAATGTTGTTTTGAACCAGTCTACGGTTAAGCACATAGAAGTTCCTTTGTGGAACTATGACACAACTTTTAGAACTAAAGATATTATTGCAAAAGACAGATCAAGGTTTGCTAGAGCTTGGTTTAGAGAGTTTGAAAATTATGGGGATAGAGGTGGCCCGACTGAAAAAGAAGCATTTGAGGCTTGGTTTAATATGATAAAACAAAGATATCCGAAACACGTTAACAAAATTTCTTTAAATAAACATCCCCAGTTTATTATAGAAAAATTATCTAATCTTCAAGAAGGCCAGTTCGGATATGATTTATTTGGATTAAAAGACAAAACTAGCTTTTCAATTAGAAATAAACTAAATCAAAAAAAAATAAAATTAAAATACAATATTTGATTTTAAAATTATAAAAAGTTAAATTTTCTCAGCAGGATTTCCTGCATATTTCCCTGGGGTATCTATATCTTTTGTAACTACACTACCAGCTCCAATTATCACATCTGAGCAAATTTTGACAGGAAGAATTGTTGAGTTAGAACCAACTATTACATTGTCTGAAATAATAGTTTTTTCTATTTCTGCATCATAATTTACTTGATTATTAGAGAACTTATCATTTGTAAATACAACTCCATGCCCTATGAAACAATTTTTTCCAATAGTTACACCAGAACAAATAAATGAATGGCTTTGTATTCTAGTAGCACTTTTGACTAATACATCGCTTTGAATTTCAACAAAAGGTCCAACAAATACATTTTCCTTAAGCTCACAGCCATAAAGATTTACTGGTTCAATTATTTCAACATCTTTGTCAATTTTACAATCTACTTTAACCATACATTTTTAATAATAATTAATATATGCGGGTATCTGGAGTTAAAAATATTAACTTTTTTTAACGTACCAATCGTCAACTTTTGAATACTGTTCTTGAACTCTTATGTATCCCTTACTTGTTAAAAGTTCATAAATTTTTTCTCTATTTGCTGTGTAGTTGTGTTCTACAGATATTATTGAAATATTGTATTTTTCAAAATTTAATGATTTCAATATTAAATACTCTGTTCCCTCGGTATCAATTGATAAATAATCTATATTTCCTATTTTATATTTTTTTAATAAATCATTTATAGAAATAGTCTCTAATTCGTATATTGTATTATTTTTTGTTCTCAAATATTCATGTGCATCTTTTTCAATATTGTTGTCTAAATTACTTCTAGAAAATTCGGGCTTTTCTGTTTCATTAAATTTCACTATTACGTTTGATTCACTGTGAACACAATCTAGCGAAACTAAACAATTTCTATTTTTTTTAATTTCAGCCTCCCAAACTCTTGCAGGCTCAACAACCAATCCATTCCAATCAAATTTCTTTTCTAATAAAAAAGTGTTAGACAGATACTTTCCATTAGCAGCTCCTATTTCAACAAAAGTACCATTTTTTTTAAAATTTAATTCATTTAAAACAAAAAGATCCTGAAATATCTGGGATTCGGAGTCATCCACTAAGCTATAAACCTTAGCTGGCTCTTTAATATTTTCATTTAGAAATATAAAGCTTAGTTTTTCAAACTCATGACGAAAATGTTTTCTTTCAACATCTATTTTTATCAATTTATTTTTTTCTATTATTGAATAATTTAGTAATAGAAAAATCTTTTTTATAAAATTTTTAAGCACAATTATATACTACAGAAACACAAATTTTTTCTGCATCACTGTTTAATTTTTACTTTCAACATTGTTATATTGAGTTGCTAAGTTTGATTCAAACTGATTATTGTATTTAGTTATCGTGGGTTCGTACCAATAACCACTTAAACTCAACTCTCTTGCAGATTGATTTAACCAAAAATCAAGAGCATCATCCAAAGTTTTCGAATTTGCAATTCGATCTAGTATATTTTTAGCTCCTTTTTTTGAAACTACGTAAGAATCAGTTGTTTTGCTCATTCCATTCCCACCCCAATCTGTAGGGGTATTTATTTTTTTGTACATTCTTTTTAAAGGTCTTCTTTTAAATAGTGGAACATGCATATCTAACTTACTTGCACCAAAAAACACAAAATCAAAATCGCCTGGAAGTTTATTTATAAGAGTTAATAATTTTTTATCAAAATTTTTTTCTATCAAAATATCATCCTCAATTACAATCGCAAATTTTTCTTTATGATTTTCCACAAGTTTTTCATATACCTTTACATGCTTCATAAAGCAGGAAATTTCACCTTTAGATAAATAATCAGTATCAAATATTTTTAATTCTTCTTTAGTTAAGTCTTCTTTATCACATTCATTTATGATTTTAAGTGTAAAAATAGAGTCTTTAAATTGTTTCTCAACCACAGGGAGTCTTTCAGATAGCTTTGTGTAGTGAATGAGATTTATTTCATACATAAGTAAAGATTAATTGGAATTATTTATAATAAGTTTTAATTTTCTATTAAAGTTGTTTTGATTCAATATATTAAAATAACGAGATAGGATGTTTAGTTTGTTAAAAAAAAATAAAAAATATTTAATTGACTATTTTCTCTTATTCGTTTCTACATACATCTCTACTGTATGGATAAACTTTTATTACATTTCTCCTAGAAACGTTGATTTCAACAAATATTATGATTATATAAACTATTTTTTTGGCCTAGATGTTGAAATAAATTACGGTCAAGGAAGCTTATATTATCTTATAGTTTCTAATCTTTTTAAGAGAAATCTAAATTTTATTGATGAAAGAAGTCTTGAAATTATCTTAAGTTATGCAATACAAAACACAAATTTAATTTTTTATTTAATAGGGTTGCTTGGCTTATATAAATTACTTTATTTTTATAATTTTGATAAAAAATTAATAATTTTCACATTATCAATTTTAAATTTTTTTCCACAAGCTATGTATGTAAGAGCTGTTATGAAGCCTGAAATTATTGCTTTTTCTTTCTTTCCATGGATCATTTTTTTTATAGAAAACTATAAAAAAGATAAAAGCATTATAAATTTGTATTTTGCATCTCCTTTTTTAATAATAACACTTACCTCGAAAGGATCATTAGCAGGAATGGCTATTTTGTATTTAGTAGTAGCTTATTTTTCAGATATAAAAAATTTTGAGTATAAAAAATACTATATATTTCTAATAATATTTTTTATAGTTTTTTCAATAGTTCTTTTTGAGAATTATGAAATTACAAATAATCATATTTTTGAAAGAAATTATGACGAAAACTATGACAATAAAGCAGAATTTAGCTCTATTTTTAGGTTTAACTTACAAACTATTTTTAATCAACCATTCTTCGATTATGAATATCAAATAGGAAAATTTAGTGTTCATGCAAACTCAATTATAAATGTTACAATTCTTGATTCATTTGGTGACTATTTCAATCAACTTTACGATTCTAATTTAAATTATTTTGAAAAAAACAGAAAAGATTTATTTACTACAGATGGAGATGATTTATTAAATAGTAATAACCAAATTCTTTATATAGGGCCTTTTAGTTCTATTCTTGATACAAATTTAAATTTAATTAGAAAGACATTATCAAGTCTGTACTCATTTTTCTTTTATTTCTCTCTAGTTATTTTTATATTTGTTTATAAAAGTTATCGAAAGTATTACATAATGCCTTTTATTGGAATCATTACTTTATATATAAACTCATTAGGATTTCCGTCTAATAACTTTAATCCATACTTTGGTGACACCTATAAAGCTTTTTATTACAGTTTTTTAATTTCAATAGCTTTTGTATTTGTTGTTATGAAGTACCTTGAATTGATAAAATCTATAAAGTTTCTTAAATACGTTTTTTTAATATTTTGGTTAATTTCAATAGGGTTTATAGCCGGCCATCCAAAGTCAAACGATCAGAATTTTTCTGAATATTTAGCAACTTCAAACCAGTATTCTTTATTTTGCAATGTTAATAATTTAATATTTTTTGAAAATAACTTAATTCAGAAAATTCATCCTTCAGGCAATATAAATAATCTATCAACAGACTGTAAAAAGTATAAAAATACAAATTTAGAAAAAGATTTTTCTATTACTCAAAAAGAAATATGTATATCGAAAAACACTATAAATAAAGCACAAGCATCAACTCCAAATTGCAGAATATATTTAATTGATAGAGTAATAAATAAAGTTGATTTACAAAAAATTAGGTATCCTTTGGCGTCAATACTAGTTTTTTTATCAGCACTTTTTTTAACTCTAGGTAGTGATAAATTTAAAACAAAATTGACCAATTGAGTACAGTTTTAAATATACTTTACTTAGATTATGAAAAATAGAATAAACCAGCTCAAAGAAATTTTTCATGATATTTTATTAGTTTCTAAACTGACAGGTACACTAAATAAAAAATTTATTATTTTTGCTGTATTAATAACTTCAAACCTGACTGTCTTGTTAGATATAATAATCATTTTGGCATTTACATTATTTTTGACGGGAGAAATTGACACATTTCAAATTATTGAGGCGTGGGTAGGTTTTGTAAAAGATAATATTTATATTCTTCCATTTGTAATTGTAATTAGATATGGATCAAAAATACTTCAGACATATCTGATGAAAACCCTTGAAGTTACGGTAGAAAAAAACTTAAGAGTATATGTAATGAATCAAATTTTTAAGCAAAAAGATTTTTCGATCTCAGACGCTTATTTTTATATCAATAAAATTACTTCACATGTATCTTTTTTTTATTCTGCTTTAACTAATTTTTTAAATTTTGTTATCCAATCAACAGTTTATTTCGTATATCTAGTATTTTCAAACTCATCAATTATTGCAGCTTTTTCAATTGGAGTAGTAGTTTTAATAGTTCCAATAAAAAAGTTAGTGGTTAGTTCTAAAAACTACATGCACAAGACATTTTTATTCGAAAAGAAATCAGATGAAGAAATTCAAAAAGTCATTGATAATATTTACCTAATAAAAATATTAAAAAAAGACGAAGATGAACTTAGAAAATTTTCTGAAACTTCCGATCAAGTTGCAGACGGTCAATTAAAAAATCATTTATATAATATTCTAAGTGCTGACTTTCCTAGCTTTTTAACAATCTTTACATTCTCTATTTTCATCGCATATTTCGGTAACTTCACATTTATCACCTTAGACTATATTGTTATCACGCTTAGATTGTTTCAATCTTTAGGTGGAATTGCTGGTTCTTTTAGTAGAGTAATTAATTCTCAGATACATATTCAAAAGCTTAAAGAAGCTGTTGATATTGATGATGTAGATTTCCATCATGACTATAGCTTTTCTAAAAGTTTGAAAGATAACGATGTTGAAATCAACTCTGTCAATTTCAAATATCGCAATTCGACTGAGTGGATATTTGAAAATTTAAACCTAAATATTAACAAAAACACCCACACAGTAATTACTGGGCAAAATGGTTCTGGCAAAAGTACATTATTAGGTTTAATTTCTGGGATGTTAATTCATCAAAGTGGAAGTATAAAGATAGCAAGAGATAAATTAGGTTATATCGGTCCAACACCCCTGATTCTATCGATGTCATTAAAAGAAAATTTATTGTATGGTAACAAAGATGTTGTTGATGAAAGTAAAATTTTAGAAACTTGTGAAATGTTTAAATTGTTTGATGTTATTAATAAAGATATCTTAGATCGGCAAGTAACAAATACATCATTGTCATCTGGACAAATGCAAAAAGTTGGATTTATCAGAGCCATACTTTCAAATGTTGAAATTCTTTTACTTGATGAGTCAACATCAAACCTTGATAGGAATACAAAATCTTTAATTTTAGATATATTGACAGATAAAAACATTACTGTCGTAAATTCCACTCATGATCCGACAAGTTTTTCACAAATAGACAGGCATATTCAAATAGATATAGTTGACAACAAAAGACTAATTTATGATATTTAAAATTTGATAATTTTCAACTTCTACATTTAAATAATTTTCATATGAAAAGTTATCAAAAACAGTTTTTCTTGCATTTGCAGACACCTTATTAATCAATGCATTATCTAGAAGTAAGTTGTCAATAATTAATGAAAGATCATCTTTTTCTTTTAATATAATTCCATTATCTTCATGTTTGATAATATTCCTTATGCCATAAACATCAGTAGTGATTACAACACAACCGGCCCCCATAGCCTCAAGAACTGTTTTAGGATTTCCCTCAAATTTTGAGAGTTGTATGTAAAACAAATATTCTGAATATGTTTCTAATAATAAATCATGATTTAAGTTTCCAGAAAGTTCAAGTTCAATATTGTATTCTTTTGCAAGTTCTATCAATGTTTCTCTCAGCTTGCCTTCTCCAATAATTCTTAATTTGTATTTAGAGTTTTTCAGCAATTCAATTAATTTTGTATGGTTTTTTTGCTCTTCTAACCTCCCAACTGAAAAAAGAGTGTTAAATTTTCTCTGTTCTATTGGTTTAAAGTTTCCTTCATCAATATCTACAAAGTTTGGCTGATATATTATTTTTCCTTGTAGAGACTTATTTTTTGTTATTAAGTTCATATCATCTTTGTTAGTTGTTACATATAAATCACAAAAAATTAAAGATAATTTTGAAAGTAAATTAAATAATAGAATTTTTACTATAGATTTATTTTCAAATTTAGCAAAAGCTACTGGATTATATCCTGTTCGAATTATTAATTTATTTTTGGCTAAAAGTTTGTAAAAAATTGCAACCCATGAACCATAAAGTTGATTTGTTTTTACAATATCAAAATAATTATTGTTACGATAAATTTTCAAAGTATATTTTATAGACTTGAAAATATTAATAATTTTAAAATTAGACTTATTTGTATTTGAATAAATTGGCAATATTTCAAAGTAGTTTTCTAATTTGTATTCCTTAAGAATATTTATATCACTTTTATTTCCGTAAGTAAGTAAGGAAATTTTATATCCAAAGTTATCTACTAAATCTCTATAAACCTTTAATTCTCTATTTAAAATTCCCTGTTCATGCCAAATTTTTAATGAAGTATTGAATGTGAATACTAAAAGAATCTTCATCTTAGCTAATCATAAACGAATGTTTAGAAGTATCAATGTTTAACATTATTGAAAATTAAAAATTATTCATAAAGAATTATTTTTTGTTTATGCTCATAATAATGAAAAAAATTCTTGTTATTCATACAAAATACAGAATAACTGGGGGAGAAGATATTGCTGTAGATAGTGAAGTAGCAACATTAAAAAAATACTTTAATGTTGAAACCCTTTATTTTTCAAATAAAGATACTGATAATTTTTTGAAACAAATTTTTTCTTTTATCAGAAACAAAAACTCAAATGCAAATAAAATCCTTACTGAAAAATTAGACAAATTCAATCCAGACTTAGTTTACATTCATAACACCTGGTTCAAGCCATCACTTGGCATATTTAAAATACTTGATAATAAAGGTATTAATTATTATTTAAAACTACATAACTATAGGTTTGATTGTGGAAGATACTTAACTAAGAAACCGCATTTAAAGAAACAGGAAAAATGTAAAGCATGCGGTATGAAATCAAGCTCTAATATTATTTTTAATAAATATTTTCAAGACTCTTATTTAAAATCGTTGATATTAATTAGGTATAGTAAAAAATATTTTAAGTTGCTTAAAAAAATAAAAATTATAACTCTTACAGAATTTCAAAAAAAATACTTAATAGATTTGGGAATGAATACTACAAATATAAACACTCTAATAAATCCAATCAGCATTTCAGAAGGTGTTGTTAAAGAGTTTGACTTTAATATTAAAAAAAATAATTATTTGATATACGCAGGATTAGTTTCCGAAGAAAAAGGGGTAGATTCATTAATTTCAACATACAACTTGCTTGGAAATTTTGAAAAGACCTTAGTAATTGCTGGAGATGGACCATTATTGGAAAAGTTAAAATATAAGTATAAAGATAACGAAAAAATTATATTCACAGGAAAAATAACAAATTTTGAAGTTTTGTCCTTGATCAAAAATTCATACACAACAATAACAAATACGAGTCTGTATGAGGGACAACCAACTCTTTTATCTGAGGCATCAAAACTTCAGATAAACTCAATATATCCATCTAGTGGCGGAATTCAAGAATTTTTTCCGAAGGATAATCCTTTTGCTTTTAAAGCAAATAATGAAATTGAATTACTAAAAAAGTTAAAGCTATTAAGACATGAAGAGATAGTTAAGGATCAAGCTAAAAGTAACAAAAAATTTATTGAAGAAAAACTAAAGGAAAGTAATTATATAAGTAAATTTAGAGAGATTGTCGAATGAGTGACAAAAAAATAAGCGTAATAATGTCAGTTTTTAATGATGAAGCAAATATAGAGAATTCTATGAATAGTATTTTATCTCAAACATACAAAGAATTTGAGCTGTTAGTCCTAGATGATTTTTCAAATGATTCCACTCCCAAAATACTAAACAAATTTAAACACGACTCTAGAGTAAAAATATATTCCAATGATAAAAATATTGGATTGACCAAATCTTTAAATTTTTTAATTGAAGAATCTACTGGTATGTATATTTTTCGTCAAGATTCTGATGACTATAGCCTTCCATCTAGATTTATAAAGCAATTGAATATTTTAGAGAATGCACCATTTAAAGTATGTACGACAAGAGCTATCAATATTCAGACTCAAAAAAAAATTCCTGGAATCAGCTCATGGTTTCCAAAAAAATTAACAATGAAATATAAAAACCCATACATTCATGGGACTTTGTCAATTAAAAGAACACTTTTAAGAGATATTGGAAATTATGATGAAGGCTTTCTATACTCTCAAGATTTTAAATTATATTTAGATATTATTAAAAAGAATGAAAAAATTTATGAAATAAAGGAACCACTATATATGTTGAATACTTCAAATAATATATCAACCAATCAAAAAGAACTCCAAAAAACATATTTTGATAAAGCGTTAAATGAAAATAAATGATTTAGAAATGAAAGTAAGCATTGGATATAAAGAGATTGATGGTCCCTGGGGAGGTGGAAATAATTTTAGAATAAACTTAAGTAAGTATTTAATTGAAAAAGGTATTTCTGTAACAAACAATCTGCGTGATAGAAATATAGATATTATTATCCTTACTGAACCAAGACTTTCATCTTTTTCTTCATCATATACTTACAGGGAAATTTATTATTACAAAAAACTAGTTAATCCGAATGTAATGGTAATTCATAGAATTAATGAGTGCGATGAAAGAAAAAATACAAATTATATGAATAATCTATTAAAAAGGGCAAATATTGTCTCAGATCATACAGTTTTTGTTAGTCAATGGCTTAAAAAAATTCACACAAATAATGATATCGGGTTGGATAGTTCATCAGTTATTTTAAGCGGTGCAGATAACACAATATTTAATAATATAGAAAAAATCAGATGGAATAAACGCGAAAAACTCAAAATAGTAACACACCATTGGGGCAATGATTGGAATAAGGGATTTAAAATATATAGAGAGTTAGACGATTTAATTAATGAACAAGAAAATTTTGAATTTACATATATTGGAAATTTACCAGAAAATTTTAAATTTAAAAATTCAAATTATTTAAAACCATTGTCTGGATTAGATTTATCTAACGAATTAAAGTCACACCATCTGTATTTAACAGCATCTTTAAATGAACCATCTGGCAATCATCATATCGAGGCAGCTCAATGTGGATTACCACTAATGTTTATAAATAGTGGAGGAATAGTTGAATATTGTATTGATTACGGATTGATGTTTGAAGATTATAACTTTAATGAAAAACTTTCATATATGATTGAAAATTATGATAAATTTTTTGATAAAGTACAAAATTATTCATTAAGTTCAGAATCAACAAATAAACAATTCCTAGATCTTTTTTATAAACTAATTAATGAAAAAACAAAAAAAACTATCAATTTTGTAAATTTTCGAATTCAATTATTTCAAATTGTATTATTTTATTACAAAGTACTAAAGTTCATATATATCAAAATAAATGCAAAAACTTAAGACAAATATATATTTACCAATTTTTCTATTTTTAATATTAAACATTTTATTTACTCGGTCTTTTGTTGGATTAGGTTTTTTTAATCATTTATTGGGTGAGTACATTGTACTTTTTGGTTTTATATATTTATTTTTCTTGGTTCTTTATAGTTCTAAAACTCATAGATTATTTAGTTTAAAAATAATTACTGCAATTTTAATTTATTATTTACTTCAACTTGTATTTACACAAGCAAATATTACAAATACTTATACTTTTAAAGCCTCATCATTTATTGCTATGACTGCCTATTTTTATCTTGGATTGAACTTACCTCGCCAAAATGAATATATTCAAAAAATTAAAAAATGGCTTCCACTAATGCTTCCAATTATTTATTTTTTGGGATCAGGTTTATATCCTGATTTTTTAACTAATTTCTTTATAGAGAATTCAGACAAATTTCAATTTATAAAGGCATCAGATGTTTTAATGGGAGTTCTTATAATAGTTTTTTATCAAACAGGATTTAATGAAAAAAGGAATGATTTGTACCTTTTTTTGATTATCCCAGCTTTTATTCCACTTTTACTATATTTAAGTAGAGGTTCATTTGTTGCTATTGTTTTATTTTTCGTAATGGAATTATTTACTCACAGAAAACAATTCATAAGCAACTTGCCAAGAACTTTTGTGTTAGCGCTTGTATCTATGTTTATTTTTGTTTTTTCAACTTTCAATATTTACGGAAATTTAAATTTTGAGAAATCTAATCCATTAATTAATGAGGAACTGGACAAAAGACAAACAGAAGTTATCCAAGAAAACTTGCTTGACTTAATAGAAAGAAGAAACACAGTAGGGGTTGTTTTTTCGTTATATTTCGAAGACAATGTTTTAAAGTCTACTGATGGAACTTTAAATTGGCGTTTAGATATTTGGCAAGATCTTTTATCCGATATAAATATTTCAAATAAGAATTTATTTGGTTATGGATATAACGAAATACTTAGTGTTATGACAGATGCATCTGAGCCTGGAAGAATGGGTAGGGATGGAATGAACGAAAATATTCATAATTATTTCTTAAATATTTTTGCCAGAGGTGGACTAATATTATTAATTTTATTTGTAGCGCTACACATCACTTTTGTAAGAGAATGGAAATCCATAAATGGAAACTATAGGTTAGCTAATTTTATAATCCCACTTTTAGTAGCTTCTTTTTTTGATATTTCAATGGAGGGTGTTCAATTTCCTTTAAATTATTACTTTTTTGTTGGAGCTTTTCTTTCATATAAAAAATAACTTAATAATTATTTTCGTACCATTCAAATGTTTTTTGTAACCCTGATGGTAAAGAAGTTGATGATTTCCACCCAAGAGAATTTATTTTTCCAGAATCTAATAATTTTCTAGGATTGCCATCTGGTTTTGTAGTATCAAAAATAATATCACCATCAAACTTAGTTATTTCCTTCAGAAGATAAGATAATTCTTTTATCGAAATTTCTTCGCCACTACCTATATTTAATAAATCATCTTCCCATTCTTTTTCAAGGAGAAAATCTACTGCATTACTTAAATCATCAACATATAAGAATTCTCTTTTTGGTTCACCTGTTCCCCAAATTTCAATATTCTCACTTCCATTTTTTATTGCATCATAAAATTTAACGATTAAGCCAGGTATTACATGGCTACTATTTAAATCAAAATTATCATTTGGTCCGTACAAATTTGTTGGCATAAGATTAATTATTTTGTGTCCGTATTGAGACTTGAGTGCATTTCCCATTTCAATTGCAGCAATTTTTGCCATCGCATAAGGAGAATTAGTAGGTTCTAGTTTTCCACCCATCAGGCTTTCCTCTGAAGTGGGAATAGATGCATTTAATGGATAAATACAACTACTGCCTAAATTAATTAATTTAGTTGAGGGGAAATTAATTAAAGCTTCAAGAATATTGATGTTAATCTTTAAGTTTTCAAGTATAAATTCAGTTCGTAAAGTATTATTTGCTAATATTCCACCAACCTTTGCTGCTGCATTTATAATTAAATCTGGATTTACATCTCTTATAGTTTTTGTGGTTTCATCTAAAGAAAAAAGATTTGTATCTTTTCTATTTGAACCAATAATTTCAGAAACAGAGTTCGAATTTGATAAATTTTTAACTAGGTTTGAACCTACCAAGCCACTAGAGCCAAAAATAAGAATCTTAATTTTTTTTCCCTTTTTTAATACCTTTATATACTAAATAAATATAGTTTTAAATTGGTGTATAAAAATTGAAAATAGAATATATAAATGGTTATAAATTTGCAAGAATGTCAGATTATGTATTTTCTGAAGTTTTAACAAATAAACAATTTCAAGAAATAAATCCAAAAAATATTGAGATAATCTATTCCAACAATTCACATGTATGTTACCAAAGAAAACAATTAAATATTAGTGATGGAGATACAGTATTTTGTGTTAATAGTTCACTAGAATTACTTTTTCATCATGTTAAAGGTGAAAATTTAAAAAATCTAACTCTAATTACTTCACAAACAGATGATAAAATATCAAAAAAAAATATCAAAAAATTACCAAAACAATTTAGCCGGTGGTATTCCATAAATGTTGACTGTACAGATCCGCAACTTATTTCAATTCCCTTAGGCTTGTCCAATGGTTATGACAAAAATTTAGATCTTGATGATAATGTAATCAATATTGACTTGAATAGTTTTACAAAAAGGAAAGAGAATTTACTCTATCTAAGCTTTGAAGACAATACAAATATAAGGCATAGAAGTGGACTTAAAAATTATTTTTCACAATTCAAATGGGCAAAAATTTTATATAAAAAAAATGAAATAGTTGAATATGAGAACGATTTAAGGATTAGTAATTTTGTATTATGCCCTCAAGGAAATGGTATCGACACTCATAGAATTTGGGAAACCTTGTACTGTGGCTCTATACCAATTATTGAAGACCATATTGGGTTTAATCAATTTAAAAATTTACCAATTATGTTTGTTGATGATTTTTATAAAATATCTGAAAAATCTTTAGAAAATTTTTTAGATACATTACAAGTCAATGACCTAGATATGGTAGATTTTCATTACTGGAAAAATGAAATACTTAAAAAAAATCATGATAGTGAAAATACATTAACAAAAATCATTAATAAAAAAACGTTCAATTACATGACTACAAAAAATAATTTAAAAGGAAAACTGTTAAAAATCAGAAACGGATATTTCAGAATAATTTATAAATTGAAAAATAAGTTATCTACTCAAATTTAGAAATAAAATAAATTAAGTTGTCATTTCTAACTATACTATTTTAAATGAAAGCTCTAATCACGGGTATAACTGGCCAGGACGGATCCTATTTAGCCGAACTCTTATTGAGTAAAGGCTATGAAGTTCACGGGACAATCAGAAGATCATCATTAATTAATACATACAGAATTGATAATATTATTTCAGAATACTCAAACTCAAATAAGCTAAAATTACATTATGCAGACCTCTTAGACTCAGCTTCACTCTCTAATCTAGTGACACAGATACAACCAGACGAAATTTATAATTTAGGTGCACAGTCCCATGTAGCTGTATCATTTAAAAACCCTCTTTACACAACACAGACAAGCACTATAGGACCACTTGCTCTTCTAGAAACAATAAAAAATGCTGATAAGAAAATAAAGTATTACCAAGCTTCTAGTTCTGAAATGTATGGTGGTGAAGGTGAAGTTAGTCTCAATGAAAATTCTCCTTTATTACCTAAAAGTCCATATGCTTCATCGAAAGTTTTTGCTCATGAAATCAATAAAATTTATCGCGAATCATATGATATTTTTGGTGTAAATGGAATATTGTTCAATCACGAATCTCCGAGGAGAGGAGAAACTTTTGTTACCAGAAAGATAACAAAAGCTATTGGTAGGATCCACCATGGTTTGCAAGGAAAACTAACTTTAGGCAATTTAAAAGCATCTAGGGATTGGGGATTTGCTGGTGATTATGTAGAAGCAATGTGGTTGATGATGCAACATGATAAGCCTGATGATTGGGTTGTCGCTACAGGAGAGACATATACTGTAGAAGATTTTTTAGTAGAGGCATTCAATACTGTAGGTTTAGATTGGAAACAATACGTAGAAACTTCTGAAAAATACTTTAGACCCAATGAAGTAGATTACTTACTTGGAGATCCATCAAAAATTAAGAAAACTTTAAAATGGGAGCCAAAAACAAGTTTTAAAGAGTTAGTAAAGATGATGATTGAAAATGATTTAAATGAAGCTGAAAAAGAACTCACCTTAGTTAAGAATAACCTTTTAAAACCAACTTGGGAGCATCCAACGGTTTAGTTAAATGTCAAAAAATGTA
>VMHT01137912.1_pt1 | contig 21439 bp, 31 predicted proteins | sample 4693611 | NCBI WGS metagenome assembly VMHT01 (sample SAMN12280063, study PRJNA550983) | marine metagenome | isolation source: seawater sampled from same location over 5 years 0.02-0.2 micron viral filtrate | place: USA: collected off the coast of southern California halfway between the port... ...
TAGCACTTCCGATCGGTAAGGAAGATAGGAATCACTACAGGTGGTCGAGTTAATTTATATAGTAAAATGTTAAGAAAGGAAAAAGAAGTATTAATTAAAGATATTAAAAAAAAGTTACTTTATATAACAAATAATTCAACAGAAGCAGATATTTTATTTGACATAGTAAATTTATTAAAAAATATAAAACCTATATCAAGATGAAAAGTAAAGAAGAAATAGCACTACTTTGGATAGTAGTAGGTTTAGTAGCAATTCCAATTTGTATACTTTATCCACCAGTAGTTTTAGTTGGAATATTTATGTACGCAGCAATTAGCTTATATAAACATTATGCCAATGGATGAAATAATTAGAGATTCAAATGGAGGTAAAATCACTACAGGTGATCGAGTTAATTTTTATTGTAAAATGGATAGTATGGTGAAAGAAGGTTTAATTACTAAAGTAACAGGTGGTACATTTGGTATTAAATGTTCAAAATATATTACGCTTTACAAATATAAGGAAGTAGATAAGCATATGATATCAAAAATAAATAAAAAATAACGTGATGGGTGACAAAAAGGTTATTATATTAAATCAAAAAAACAAATGAAAGAATTTATTTATCATGCATTAGGAATTTGTGGTGAGCATTCACATCCTCATTTATTAAATGTAGGCTACATTTTATTAGCTACATTTATATTATATAAAATTGTTAAATTAAAATCAAGGTTAAATGGGTAATAATAGTATAAGACAAACAGTTGCAACAATGTCGGCTTGGAGGAGCGATTTGAAACATATTAAGGAAGCAAAGGCGAAAGCAGATGAGCGAAAAAGGAGAAAGCAAAAGCGATCAAATATAGAGAAGCAAAAATCAAAAAGCTCTTTTAACAATAATAAATATTAACCTACGTATATACAGAATCATGGAAATTACAATTGAAAGAATAAAAAGTATAGTGCACCAGTATTGGGGTAATGATTATGAAGATGCAGTCTCAGATACAAATTTTGATGGTATGGATTATCAGTGTTATTCAGAGTCTACTGCCGATGGGTATGAGGTTTATGTTTTGAAAGATACCAAGGAGGCAATGGATATTCAGGAGCATATTCATTATTATGATTCGGATTTGGCAGATGATTTATTTGAGGTGTTGTTGGAAGGTAAAACTGTTTTTATGGATCATTATTTGTGGGATGATATCTATATGGATGATCAGTATGAGGAGTATTGGGTTGATCAAATGACTAATACAGATGAATTGGATGATATGTTTGAGGAAACAGATATGACAGAGGAGGAATTTAAGTATTTAAAGTCAGAGTATCATGACGAGGAAGAAGCAGCAGCAGAGTAATTGGTGGGCATTTTGGGATAATATTAATATGCCCTTGTTAAAAAAAATTAGACGTGTTAAACGTAAAAAACCTAGTGTGTGGGATTTAAAATAATTCAATTATTACTTTCAGCGTTTATAATATCTTTATTTTTAGGTATTGGATGGAATGTGGTGAGAGGATTTATTGATGGGTTTATGGATGCTAGGAATGGAAATGATTATAATAATAAAATAAATAACGATGAAAACAAATAATATACTAATGATATTAATTATACTTTCGTTTGCTGGGGCAACGTGGTTGATAACTGAAAATCATGCTTTAAAACATAGGGAAATTGATATGTTGGATAAATGGTTTAACATGGAGGAAGATTTGAGTGATATGCAAGTGGAAATATTTGATATGAAAACTCAGATGAATAGAATTGAGTCGTTGATTGATGAGATGGCGGTTGATTATTCTGATACTAATACTGTAAATTATAATTAAATGGGGGAAGTTATTAAAAATTTAGGTTGGTATTTGATTGTATTTGTTGTTATATTATCTATTGTAGCTGGGGTTGTTGGAAAAAATAAAGCGCTAAATCAATTGTTAGATGAGTGTAAAGATAAGGACGCTACACATATTGATTTGATACTTGATTTGGAACATGAAAATGCTAGATTAACTGATTATATTCATAATATTGAAGCGGAAAACGCTATATTAAGTTCATGTTGTGCTAATGGTGGTTTACAACCTGATACTGTTATATTAGATTAGAAATTATGAGTATAGAATGGAGTTTAATAACGTTGATTGTTGTAGGATGCTTTTTGGTTCTATGTTTAGCACCTATATTTAATGACTAAGTATAAAATTACTACTTTATTTAATGATGAATTTGTTACTACCTACACGGGTAAAGATTTATACTGTGCTGTCTTGGATAAGTTTAATATAGAATATGTTGTAAGTGTGGAAAACGATCCTAATGGGTTACAAACAACACTTGATTTATAATAGTATGTTACAAACTATAGTAGTGTTATGTGAGATAAAATGCAACCAATGTTAACCTTCATTGCCAGCATCCAACCCTTTTTTAACTTACCTTAAAAATATATATGAACAATTAGGTTGTTCACGAATGTTCACGACTATTCATAACGAAGTGCGCGGGAGGGTGTGGATGGGTGAGGGAGGGGTCGTATATTTACACCATATGATAATTGGATAACATATTAATAATAGCTGGCCCAGTACTTATACTGCGTGCATAAATAAGGCGCAACGTACCCTCTACATAGGTAGGGGACTCGTTGTCGGTACCTTATTATACATTACCATTTACCCACATAGTATTCTACCACGGCATATCCCTTAGTATATTATATTGTATTACCTTAGCATTATATGCTGCATATGTTGGTTGTGTGGCGTACGTACGGCGTATATTACGCATAGATACCCATGTATGCTGATGTCCATATACGCGTGGATACCGCACAAAAAAAAGTAAATATGTGCTTAACTCGAACTTACCCTTTTACTATCGAAATGGTATATACAAATATCCTACACGCTAAAGTCCATTTAACCCCAAAGAACCAAAATCCGAGAGTTTCAAAATCTTCTCCGTCGACGGATTCTTCATCGTCGACAAGATATATATTTATACTGGAATAATAATGTTTTTTATCTTCCCCCACATAAAAATTTGGATTCCCAAGAAAGGGTTCGTATATTCACATCAAAATTAAGGTTATGATTACATATTTAACAATATACTTTGCTATTGGTTTGATTTTAGGGTTTAGTGCCGAATCATTTAGCCAAGGAACATCCGAATGGGATAATTTTGTTAGAATATTTGTTATAGTATTATGGCCAGTATCTCTTATATTTGTAATTAAAGAATATTTAAAATAAAAGTTATGAAAGAATCAATTAAAACAATAGTATTATTTTTAGGACTCATATTATCATTAATATTTGCTCCCTCATGTACAAAACAAGAAGTAATTCAACAATCTCCTTGTGATGGGGATTGTGGTGCTATTTACACTATAGTATATAAAAACCAAGAAATTTTACCTAATGTAAATGGTCATTATGAAATAGAATGGGATGGTTTAGATTATTTCCAAGTTAAAGGAATTTTAACCCCATTAAATAATCAATATGTTATTAATGATATTCCCTTAGTTGAGGCAAGGTTTGATTCAGATTATTGGGTGGTATTTGATTCTATAATGTTTCAAACTCCCATGTACAGTTATTTAGGATGGTTTAATAATAATAGTTTAAATACTCCTATACCTTTTGGAGTTCATACTTACACTATGACCGACTTAATAAATGTCCATCCTCCTTTTAATATAGCCGGATACCAACTTCCTAGATATTTATGTACAGACTGCCCTTATGCCCCCACACTTGTAGGAAGTAAATCCAAATATAATTATAATCCTACTCAAAATATGCTTTTAGATGATGAAATGGTAGGAGATACAATTAATATTTTTATTGAGTCAGTATTTAATACAGAAGGAGGAATATGGTATCATGGTCATGATGCCCCAGTACCTAAAGAAACAATAGAAACTCAAATAAAGGTTATAGTAATATAATGGAAAAAACAGGTTTTACAGAAAAAATAGAATTTCTCTTTAATGAGGCAAAACATTTAGAAATATACATGCCAGGATTATCACGATGGCATAGAGTTACCCCAACTGATTTTAGATCATTTGATGGTAAAAGAAGAATACAAGGTGAAGAGTATGAAGGTCCGTTATATGCTTATGGAACTAACCGAAAAGTTTCACCAAAACACAATAATAAGATTGTTTCAAGCGAAGTTTTAATCGAACGTAATGCACGTTCACAAAAAATGAGATAATGTCTAAACCTAATATTAAAAAAATTTCTTTAGAACAAGCCACTAAATATTTCAGTCTAGACGAAGACTTAATAAATTCACCCATTCGATTCTATACTCTAACAGAAGACGAAGATGGGTGGGATAAAATAACATATTACACCTCCAGACGTAAAGATATGTACGCGAATAGAGGCAATGCTGATCAATGGGTTTATATATTATCAAATCCTGCTTTACCCAATATGCTCAAAATAGGTTATACAAAAAACGATCCACACACACGAGCAAAACAAATTAGTGCTTCCACGGGAGTAGCTTTACCATATAAAGTAGAATGGGCATTTCAATGTTTTAATGGCGAACAACTAGAACAAGAAGTCCATCGAGAATTAGAAACTTACCGCGTAAATCAAAACAGAGAATTCTTTGATATACCATTGGTTGAAGCACAAGAGGCAATTGAAAAACTTGGAAAACACTATGTATAGTATATACGTATGTATAAATTAAAATATGATGAGAGACCTAAAAGAAGAGTTGATGCAAATTAAAGGAGGAGATTTCCCTAAATGGTATGCATCGCTTACCAAACTTGAAAAAGTAGAATATTCCATTGCATTGGAACAATTAAGTAAAGAATTTAGAAGTTAAAATAAATTTGGATTATGTTTAAATGGTAATATATTTATTACCGATATGAACATTAATCACATATTTAATCTATTTGGAGGTGATCCTAAAAAATACACTGAGGAGACACCTACTACTATTAATATGGCTGATTTTGAAAAAACACCAACCTATAAAGTTGGTATGTTTAAAAAAATTATTCTGAATCAGCATGTATTCCAAAAGAAACTTATTAACATGTTTAAAACTCCTAAGGATGATTTTGGGATGGATGGAATGGATGAAGTAGGAGAATACATAGCTCACCATAGAGCCTGGAGTTATATTAAAGATTGCAAAATAGATGATGAAGTATGGCAAGGTAGTTTAATGATCCAACATGATGATTATTTAGATACATCATTAAAACTATCAATATCTTTCTTTGAAGAACGAGAAGAGTATGAAAAATGTGCTTTTTTAGTGAAAATTCAAAAGTATCTTAAAGATAATTTGGAGTCGAAATCCTAATATCGTATATTCCCATCACGGGGTTTGAAAAAAACTTATAATAAAAAAAGTGTGACAAGGTGACACACGGGATTATAAGGAACACCCTAATAAAAATAAAATAAAGTTATGAGAAATAAAAAACTAGTACAAAACAGATTATCTACCCTCCAGGGCCAATTAAAGAAACTTGATATGCAAATCCATAGAGGAGGAACTAGAGATGGTATTAATGAAGCACAAAGATCTATTACAGAAACTGTTCAAGATATTATTGATATTATAGAAAGAGAAGCATAATGAGTCTATCAGCAGAACAAATTCAAACAAATTGGAATAAATTTTTAGCGTATATTAATACTTACATCTCAGATCCTAGAAGAGAAAAAGTATTAGCATTTTATAAGAAATTCGAAGATGATCTTATATTAATGCCAGCATCTCATAAGGTTGCTTACCACAATGCATTTCCAGGTGGTTATATTGATCACGTTAATAGAGTTATAGAAGGTGCTTTAGAAATAAATGAGGTATGGAAAAAGTTTGGAACAGAACAAAATTACACCATTGAAGAACTTGTATTTTCAGCTATAAACCATGATTTAGGTAAAATGGGTAATGGTGAAGAAATGGCTTATTTACCATCTAAAGATGATTGGAGAAAAAAAAACCTAGGTGAAATGTATCAATACAATAAAAAATTAGCCTATATGTCAGTTCCAGACAGATCTATCAAGTTACTTGTTGATCATGATATCAAGCTTACTGAAAACGAATGGATGACTATTAAATTACATGATGGTTTATATGATCAAGCTAATGAGCCTTATTTAAAAAATTACATGCCAGAGCAAAAACCTCGAACCTCCATGGTATTTATAATTCATCAGGCAGACTTAATGGCAGCAAGAATCGAATTCGAACAAGTATGGCTTTCTAAATTCAATGAAGAAGTTTTAGACAAACCTAAGGCTAAAAAATTGGATGTAAAAACTAAAGCACTTGGTTCAATGAAAAGTGAAGGTTTAAAAAACATGTTAAATAGTTTATGATAGAAATAGTATTAATATCTTCCCTATCAGTATTAGTGGTAATCTTAGGATTTACCACTTTTAATTTAATGCGTAAAAATGAAAAACAAGAAGACATTTTAGCAGAGTATCTTACTTATTTAGATAGATTATCTAAAACAATAGATGCATCTGATAAAAAACTCAAAGAAATAGATCGAGCCGGTACATTTAAATCTGATGATGAGGTTGGACAATTTTTTAATTCCATCCAAAAGATTCAAGATATCTTAAATGATTTTAAGTTAAAAGAAATAAAATGATTACCGTGGCTAGAAAAAGAAGACCCAAGAGTAAAAACTACTTTACTAAAGATACTGAATATGCTATTGTTAGATATAATAATGAACCAGATCCAGAAATCAGAAGTAAAATATATAGAGATGAAATACATTATGCTTTTTTTAAATTAACAGAAAATATAATTCATACCTTTAAATTTTATTACACAGAAGTAGATCAAATAGAACACCTACAACATGAAGTAATAACATTTTTACTTTCTAAATTACATCTATTCAATCCAGATAATGGAGCAAAAGCATATTCTTATTTTGGTACTATAACTAAAAACTGGTTAATAGTATATAATACAAAAAATTATAAAAAACGTGTTCAAAAAGCACCTGTGGATGAATTATTTAAAGATGATAATTATTCATATCAAATGGGTGAAGAAAAAGAAAAAGAAAAATTAGGTATTTTTATAGATGCGTATGTAAAATATGTTGAAAATAGATTTGACATATTTTTTCCTAAAGGTAATGATGCTAAAGTAGCTGATGCTATATTAGAATTATTCCGTAAAAGAGAAAATTTAGAAATATTTAATAAAAAGGCATTATACATCTATATTAGAGAAATAATGGCTACACATGGTTTAGAAGTTAAAACACCCAAAATAACTAAAATAGCAAATAAATTATATGGGTTATTTAAAAATAACTATGTTTATTACTTAGAAACTGGATATATAGATTTTGAAAAACCTTAACTAATCATATTTATACATGAATCAAACGTATAACTATGAGCCACTTAGACAAAAATATATTCGGTAAAAAATCATACTCAGATTTACTTAAAGAAATCTACGATAATCAAAAGAAAAAAGAAACTCAAATTACAGCACTAATTAACGAATTAAAACCCCTAATCAGCGATATAGGTGATGCTACAATGATTGTGCCACTTATAAAAGAATACATGGAATTAGGTATTAAAAATGATGAAGCACTTATAAAAGTTGCTACTATTTTTCAACGTATTTTTGCAAACGAAGGTAATGAGGATAATGGATTTGGTATATCCGAAGCAGAAAAAGAACAACTATTAAACGAAATACAAAATTTACAATTACCACCAAAAAAAGAAGAATAAATGTCAGTTGATTTAGGATTTGGAGGAGTATTAAATAATGCACAAGCAGAATTTTTAAGAAAATTAAAAGAAGAAATTAATGAACTTAAAAGTGAAATTATTATTGCTAGAGTTACTGATGTTGTATTAGATGCTGGTCATGATAAATTTAGTGATGTAGGTGAGTATAATGGTATAGGAACTATATTTTGGTCAACTGTAGATTTTACTACTTCCCAAGATAATACCGCTCGCCCATTTCATGGAAATTATACCTCTCCTCCTTTAATAAATGAATTAGTTCTTTTATTTTTACTTCCAAATACTGATATAGGTCAGGATTCAACTAAAAAATCTTATTATTACTCTAATATAATTAGTTTATGGAATAGTCCTCATTGCAACCCTTACCCTAATACTATATTATCATCACCAAACCCTCCTTCTAATAATAAAACAATAGATCAAACTTTAAGTGGATCCCCTAATAAAGTATCAACAACAACCCCAGATATAAAACTTAATACTAGTAATAATCAAAAATTTGAAACTTTTCAGGAAAAAAATGATATTCAACCCCTACAACCTTATCCGGGAGATGTAATATATGAAGGTAGATGGGGTAATAGTCTTAGATTTAGTAGTACAGCAAATCCTGCAAATATAGGGGGAGTATTAACCGAAGGTATGCAATGGTCAAAAGTGGGAGATAATGGAGATCCTATAGTAATTATTAGAAATGGTCAAAATAAAAATATTCAAAGTGAAGACTTTGCTCCTATAACTGAAGATATAAATGAAGATCAATCTTTAATTTATTTAACCTCTACCCAACAAATACCTATAGAAACAATAAATAATGAATTTACATCTTATGAATCTGCACCAGACATGCCTAATGAGTATGAAGGAGCTCCTCAAGTTATTATTAATTCTGGAAGATTAGTTTTTAATGCTAAAACAGATCATGTTTTGATAAGTGGAGAAAAATCTGTATTTTTAGGAGGAAATAATTCAGTTAATATAAATGCAGGAAATAATATAGTAATAGAATCAAGTGATATCAAACTTGGAAATTCTAATGCTTCTGAATCATTAATTTTAGGAGATAAATTTTTAGACACATTTGATTCTTTATTAGAATCTATATCACAATTATGTACTCAACTACAAGTTGAACAAAATTGGCCTGCTGGAGTAGCAGTTCCTAAAGTAAATGTATTAACAGCAGCTGCTTCTTTGCAAGGACTTACAAATAAAATGAAAACAATGATTCCATCTTTTAAGTCTAAAAATACTAAAACTATATAATGGCTCAAGTAAAGATTATAGGTAGAGTAGTAGAAAGTATAAATGAAAGTGAAGGAGTTCCTTTTGTAAATTGTAAAATTACCCCAAACCCAGGTACAGTAGGTTTTGCTACAGGAGTTAATGGTAATATTGATGCCTCTATCAATTTAGATTTTTCTACTACTTATAGTTTTGAATTTTCTTCTATAGGGTATACATCTAAAATTATACAAAAACAGGTTTCATCCCCTACATTAGATTTAGGAACTATAAAATTAAGTGAATCTAATACAGTTTTAAATGAATTTGAAATAGTAGCAGAACCTACTACATATGAATTTCGAGGAATTGTTTTAGATGAAACAACTAACCAACCCATATCAGAAGCTGATATTATCCCCCCTTCCCCAGCTAACAAAGTAAAATCTCAAATTGATGGATCTTTTTTAATTAATTTAGATCTTAATTCTTTTACTGAAAGTGTAGTAGAAACAACCCCCAATAAAGATGATATTCAAATTTATACTGTAGTAGAAGGAGATACTTTATATAAAATAGCAAGAAAATTCCCAATAGATAAAATTGGGTTAGCTAGTAGGGTAAATGAAATATATGAAGCTAATTTATCCCTTTTACAAGGAAGATCTACAGTAAATACCCAAGGAAATATTTTAGCAAATGAAGATTTAATATTTCCTGGCGATAAATTAAACATTGCAGGTTATTATAATTCATCACAAACAAATTTTAAAAATTTTAACTTTATAATTACAGCTAAAGATTATAATCAAAAAACAATTCCGGCAACAAGAGGAAATCAAACTCTTATTGATAATTTAGGAAGAATTCTTCTTACCCCTATTAAAAAAGATGTAGATCAAGAAATTGTAAAACAAAACCTTTTAACTAAAGATCAAGAAAAAATAATAAAAGAAGATACTAAAAAAGATTTTATATCTTCTGTTCTTAAAAAATTATTAAAAATTATAAATGACAAATTAATTCCTTTATTAATATCAAAAATAGCGGCTTTTGGTGTTACTAAATTAAATGAAGAGCTATTAAACAATATAGATAAAATACCAAAAACATGTCCTCCTACTATAAAAGCTTTAAATGATATTATTGATGCAAAAAATAAATTAACAAAACAATTAAATAATTTTTATAGTAGTATAAATTTAATAAATAAATTTTTACAAATACCCGTTATTGCAATTGATAGTGCTTCAATTTTATCCAGAGGAGCTAAAATTTATGTTAACGTTGCATCTTTTATCCCATCAACAGCTGTAACTCCATTACCTGTAGGGCCTATTTTAATAGCTAAAGATTTAATAAGAAATTTAGAAGATAAAATTGGTTTTTTAAAAAATAAAAATAAATCCGGGGGTACACAATTAAGATTCATAATAAGTAAACTTAATCAGGTTATACAATTATTAAATATTTTAGATATATTAATAGGAGAGTGTGCTGAAGAACTAGGAACTACCTTAAGTGAACAAGAACAAATATCTCAAGAATTATTAAAATCTACTCAAGAACAATCACAACAATTATCACCTGTAGTTACAAATGTAAATGGGTTTGATATGGGTGTTGTAACTATAGATAATGTAACTATTGGGGGGCTAAAAAGAAGAAGAGCAATTGCTAAAAACCCCCAAGGGGTAATTATGCTCCAAGGAGAACCTTCATTTTCTTCAAATGATCAAATATTAATAGATGAATTAGTATTTTATATACAACAAAATAATTTAAAAGCAGATTAATTTAATATTTATAACAAACACAAACATGAAAACTGAAGCACTTAAAAGAATAATAAAAGAAGCTGTTAGAGAGGCTATACAAGAAGAGCTAAAGGAAGTTTTACTAGAAGCAGTTAAAGCACCTAAAGCTGTAGTTACACAACCAATACAAGAAAGTATCACATCAACTACACCTGCACCTGTTACTCAAACACCTAAAAAATCTTTAAAAGAACAAAGACAGAAATACATGGATATTATAGGTGAAACAGGATTAAATATGAATAGTACACATGCTCCTGGATTTGGTAATAAACCATTTAATCCTACAGGTAATATAGATACTACCTCAGCAAATGGAAGTTTACCTGCGGGAGAAGTTAATATGGATCAAATAATGGGATTAATGACTAAATAATGGTATTTGAAGCACAACAAATATTTCCAATAGACTTTAATAAAAGTGCTGCTGTAGGAGTAGATATACCTTTTTCTTCACCTGGGGTATTCAAACCTAATTATACTACAAAAGAAGCTACTAAAAATAACTTAATCAATTATTTTTTAACCAATCCAGGAGAAAGACCATTAAACCCCACTTTTGGGGGAGGGTTAAGAGCTTTTATTTTTGAGCAAATTACTACGGACAATTTAGATTTTTTAGAAGAAGAAATATCAAATAATTTAAATTTATTTTTTCCAAACATTAATATAGATGATTTAAATATATTACAAAAAGAGGATAATAATACTATTAATGTATCTTTAAATTATAGTATTATAAATACTAATATAAATGATACTCTAGAAATAGACTTTGCATAATGGCTACACCAATAAAAAGAGACATAAAATACTTAAATAGGGATTTTTCAGATATAAGAACTCAGTTAATAGAGTTTTCTCAAACATATTTTCCTAACACATATAATGATTTTTCTCCTACATCACCAGGTATGATGTTTATGGAGCAAGCAGCTTATGTAGGTGATATAATGTCTTTTTATTTAGATAATCAGCTACAAGAAACATTTACTACTTTAGCTAGACAAACAAATAATTTATATGAGTTAGCTTATATGTTTGGTTATAAACCTAAAACTACTACTGCAGCTCAAACTGAAATAGAATTATTTCAACAAGTTCCTTCAAAAAAAGTAGGTGGGAATTTTGTTCCTGATTATGATTATACTTTAACTATAGGAGAAAATACTGTAGTAAATTCTCAAACAGATTCTACTATATCTTTTTTAATTCAGGATAAATGTGATTTTTCATTTTCAAGTTCTTTAGATCCTACTGAGATTTCTGTTTATAGTATAGCTGGCCAAATTCCACAATATTTTTTACTTAAAAAAACAAGAAAAGCAATTTCTGCAACTTTAAATACTCAAACATTTTCATTTACATCCCCAGAACAATTTTCAACAGTTAATTTAACAGGAGAAAATATAATAAAAGTATTAGATATTGTAGATTCTGATGGTAACACTTGGTCTGAAGTTGATTATCTAGGTCAAGAAATGGTATTTGATAGTATTAAAAATACTAATATAAATGATCCTAATAACGTAGCAGATGCAGGTGAAGTACCTTACTTATTACAACTTAAAAAAGTTCAAACACGTTTTGCTACAAGATGCATCTCAGAAAATAACCTACAAATACAATTTGGAGCCGGTAACCCAAATGATACAGATGAATTAATAACACCTAACCCAAACAATGTAGGTATAGGTTTACCATTTGAACAGGATAAACTTACAACGGCATTTTCACCTACAAACTTTTTATTTACAAATACTTATGGTATAGCACCTTCTAATACTACCTTAACAGTAAGATATTTAACAGGAGGTGGTGTTGGAGCTAATGTTTCATCTGATGATTTAACTTCTTTAAATACCTCTAATGTTCAATTTAACAATTCTACTTTAGATCCTAATTTAGCTAATTATGTATTTGCATCTATAGTAGCTAATAACCCTCAGGCTGCAGATGGGGGTAAAGCAGGAGATACACCTGAAGAAATTAGACAAAATACTTTAATGCAAATAGCTGCTCAACAAAGAACAGTTACTTTAGATGATTATATGGTTAGAGCATTAAGTATGCCTTCTGATTTTGGAAATATTTCTAAATTATATCTTGAAAAACCCACACTAGACAATCAAACCTCTACAGTTGAAACTTTATGTATGTATGTTTTATCACAAAACAGTTTAGGTCAATTATCAATACCAACAGAAGCTTTAAAGAAAAATTTAAGAACATATCTATCGCAGTATAAAATGATAGGTGATAGTATTGAAATAAAAAATGCTTATATTATTAATATAGCTATTGATTTTGAAATAGTAGTTTTACCTAATTTTATAAATAGTCAAGTAATATTATCTTGTATTTCTTCCCTACAATCTTATTTTAATAAAGATAAATGGCAAATTAACCAGCCTATTTTATTAAAAGATTTATTTATAATGTTAGATAAAATAAAAGGTGTTCAAACTGTAAAAAATATTAAAATAACAAATAAAAGAGGAACAACTCAGGGATATTCTCAATATGCTTATGATATAGAAGGGGCAACCCAAAACCAAGTAATTTATCCTAGTTTAGATCCTTCAATATTTGAAATTAAATATCCTAATAATGATATAAAAGGTAGAGTAGTACCTTTATAAAAAATAAAATTATGCCACTTCCACCTTTTTTAGAAAATTCATTAAATCAAACTAATTTAGATATTGAAAACCCTTTACCAAATGGGGGTCCTAATATAGTTAATGCAGGGGATCTTAATACTCCAACAGGATTTTATCAAATTACAAGTCCTGAAACGGGACAAGCTTTAAAAGACGAAAATGGAGATATTGTAATTACTCAATTACATAGATATCTCCCTAATAATAAATATTTAGATACTATAAACCCAAATAATTCCTAAAATGGCAGTTTACAAATTATTCCCATATAAAGATGCTACATTATATTCATTGTATCCTGATATGAATACTGGAATAGATCCTATAACTACTATATATAATTTAAATTTTGGTATAGATTCTAATCCTCAAGTAGCTAGATTTTTAACTGAATTCGCACAAGAAGAAATTGAAGATGTTATAAATAATAAAATTAATGGTGCTGAATGGGATGTAGATTTTAGATCTTATATATCCACAGCCCAAGGTATAGTAGAATCCACAGATTTATCAGTACATCCTTTAGCTCAATCTTGGAATAATGGTACAGGAACATATTTAGATGTACCCCAAACAACAGACGGATGTTCTTGGAATTCATCTCAATTTAAAAATTCTGGAGTAACTTGGCTTACAAGTGGTTCTGATTCCACTAATCACTATGTTACAAGTTCTTTTAATACTACTTTTACTACTATAGGAGGTGGAGCATGGTATTATAGTGGTTCAGATGGCACTGAATATGCTATAACTCAATCATTTGATACTAGATCAACAAAAGATTTAAAAATAAATGCTAAAACAGTATGTTCTTTATGGTATAGTGCTTCATTAGGGGTAAATGTTTCTGCTTCATTGCCTAATTATGGTTTTATTACAAAATGGGAAAATTCAGTTGAATTTAGTACTAACCCTCAAATTCAACCTGTAATGCAATTTTATAGTGTTGATACTAATACTATATACCCACCACAATTAGAATTTAAATGGAGAGATTATTCAAGTGTTTTAACTGGGTCTGCCACAGCTAGCATAGTAAATACTACTAATTTAGTATCTTCACTAGCAGAAAACCCAGGTTACTTTACTCCACAAAGTGTAAATAGATTTAGATTTAATATTGCACCTAAATATCCAATTAGGGTATTTGCAACTGGATCTCAATTTACAGGAACAAATTACTTACCAACAGCTTCATATTATGCTATAAAAGATTTGGATACTAATGAATATGTTATAGATTATGATACTAGTTATACTCAATTAAGTTCAGACGCAAATGGAAATTATTTTGATGTTTATATGAATGGGTTAGAACCAGAAAGATATTATGCAATTTGTGTCAAAACAAACATTAATGGTTCTACTCTAATACTAGATGATAATTATTATTTTAAAGTAGTAAATGCTCTCTAATGTCAGAAAATATAAATTTAAATAAAGAAGTTTTTAATAAGGGAACATATCAAAAAACAATAGATACATCCTTTAAAGAACTAGGAGTCAAAACAATCCAAGAACAAATAGATGAACAACCAACAGTTCAAGAATTTTTTAATATGTACAATACATTATTTTATCAAATTCCTGAATTAGGTCCTACAAATTCACATGAGTTTTTAGTTAAAAATAGTGGAGAATATATTAATAATGAACAAGATAATGAATTAATAGAAGCACTTCAAGATGAAATTGCTTCTTTAAGAGAAGAAATACTTCAAATGCAACAAGAAACAATAGATTCAAACATAAATGAAAATGAATCAACTCTAACTAACAATACCACCCCCACAGGCACTAATACTAGTGTAAGTTCTGGAGGAGGATCTATAAGTGGATATTAATTTTTAAATTAAATGGCAGAAATAATTAAAATAGATCCTACTACATTTGAGTTACAGTCCTACAAAGGTTCTGATACTTCTTTAGTTTCCCAATTCCCAATCAGTAAAAATTTTAATAATTCTAGTTATATAGAATTTTTTATTTATGATTTAAATAAAAATTTATTAGATTTTAATCTAAATTATAATAAATATAAAGTATTTAATGATGGGGCGGCATCTCCAGAAAATAATACTATTTCTAATTTTAATATTTCTCCCGGTAGTGATATAACACAAAAGGGATATACCCAAGGACAATATATAGCTTTTTACAATTTTTTACAAAAACAAATAGGAGATCCAACAAGAAATCTTTATATAACAGAAATCTCCTCAGACAAAACAGAAATTAGGTTAGATAGTAATATTTTATCAAATTTTGATATTATAGATCAAACTAATAATTTTATTCAATTTAGAGAAAATCAAAATTATTTTGTAGATTTTTACTTAAATTTTGGAAATAATAATTTAGTTATAGCTAATAATATTAAATTAGAAAATAAAGAGACTGATAATCCTACAATATTAATAAAATTATATAAACCCTTACCATTTAATTTTAATATAAAATCCGAACTTTGGATAGTTACTACATTAAATGAGCCCGAAGCTTTTCAAGTAACATATCCAATAGAATCCATTCCTTTTAATGATTTTACACAAATTTCAGGTCCAAATTTTTCTATTCCCGTAAAAAATGAAGTTAATAATTCTTCCCAAAATTTATCTTATAATGATATAATCATGGGGGCATCTACAGGTTCTCAAAACCAAATAGATAGTTTATTATCCCAATCAGCTATTAATATTAGTGTAGATTATAATAATTTTTTTGATTTTATTAATTTTAGTTCGGCTCAAACTCGTATAGAAAATTTTTATTATAAGGTAGGTTTAATTGAATCTTATACTTCCCAATCTAATAACCTATTAGAAGTAACAGGTTCATCTACAAGCCAAGTAATATTTCAAAATAAAATTTCAAATGTCATAACAAATTTTGATAAATTTGAATATTTTATGTATTATAGTAGTGGTTCTGCTATTTCATATCCTAAATCAAACTTAGAACCTCCTTATACTTTATTACCTACTACTAGTTCTCAAGTATTAACTTGGCTAGGTAGTATAGATGAATCCAATTCAAATTTTGGAGGACAATTACTATCAGCATCTAATTTTGATAATGCTAATCCTAATGAACTTAAAAAATCTATCCCTGAATATTTAAGAGAAGATCCTGCAAATCAACAATATGATTTATTTGTTGATATGGTTGCACAGTATTATGATAATGTTTGGTTATACACTAAAGATATTACTCAAAAATATAATGCAGATAATAGATTAGATTTTGGAGTATCTAAAGATTTAGTAGCAGATGCTATTAGAGATTTTGGTGTTAAATTATATCAAAATAATTTTTCTAATAAAGAATTATATACAGCATTCTTAGGATTAACTCCTAATGGTAGCTTATTCCCTTTCCCAGAAATAACAGGATCATTACCTGCTCCTACAGGATTTGAATTTGTAGATACATTAATATCAGCATCAAATGATGTAATATCAATGGATGATACTAATAAATCTTTATATAAAAGAATATATCATAACATTCCATATCTGTTAAAATCAAAAGGAACTCTTACTGGGTTACGAGCATTAATAACCTCATACGGTATACCTGATACTATACTTAGAATATCTGAATTTGGTGGAAAAGATCAAGTAAATGCTAATGATTATGATTTGTATTTTAATAATTTTAATTATGCTTTAGGAGTAGGACCTAACACAAATTTTGTTTCCTCATCTTGGCAGATAGATAGTGCTTGGGTAGGTGAGGATGGTAGACCTTCAACAGTACAATTAAGATTTAAATCAGAGGAATTTCCACCTACTAGCTTATCTCAATCTTTGTGGCAAGTACAGGGATCTGGTTTAACAGGAGAACTTCTTTTAGATTACAGTGGTTCGGGTTTAATTAGTGAGTCTTATGCTGGCTCAATTCCCTCATCTTCTTACCAATATGCTAATTTAAGGTTTATTCCTCAAAATGATGCTCCTAATATAAGTGCTAGTATATCATTACCTTTTTATAATGGGGATTGGTGGTCAGTTATGGTTACAGCAGATCAAACTGGAAATTATTCTTTATTTTCAGGTAATAAAATATATAATGGGAATGATGGAACCTCTATTGGATATTATTCTTCATCATCTATTACAGGAGGAGGTATAGAAGCTTGGAATGAGGGAACTACTTCAACATTTGCTTCAGCTTCATTAAATTATTCTCAGTATAAGGGTTTTTCAGGATCATTACAAGAAATAAGATATTATACTACCCAAATAAGTGAAAGTGTATTTAAAGATTATGTAATGAATCCTTTATCTATTGAAGGTAATGGAATTAATAGTGCACCTGATCAATTAATATTTAGAGCAGATTTAGGAAGTGAATTAGATACAACACCCCCAAATATATCAATCCATCCTAAAGTAACGGGATCTTGGGCTATTACTTCATCTTTTAGAAATTTTAATAATAATTTTTATCTATCTAATACTAGGGCCTACCCTTTAGGAACATATGAAACTAATATCGAAACATTCTTTTTAGACCAACCAGCAGTAGGTATAAAAAATAGAATAACAGATAAAATTAGATCAGAAAGTGATACTCTACCTTCAGGTAGTGTGTTATCTCCTATTCGTAGATTATCTCAAACTACTGAAGCAAGTGCTTCATATACAGACAATATAAACTATTTAGAGGTAGCATTTTCACCCCAAAACCAAATTAATGATGATATTATATCTCAAATGGGTCATTTTAATATTGGTGATTATATAGGTGATCCAAGACAAAGGTCTTCATCTGCCCAAATTTATCCTGATTTAAATGATTTAAGTAAAGAATACTTTAAAAAATATATTAAACAATATGATCTAGTAGATTTTGTTAGACTAATAAAATTTTTTGATAATTCATTATTTAAAATGATTAAGGATTTTATTCCTGCAAGAACAAGCTTAGCATCAGGTTTAGTAGTAAAACAACATTTATTAGAAAGAAATAAATACCCTCAACCTCAAGTAAATAAAGAAGAAATATTATTAACGGGTTCTATTCAATCTAAACAGATATGGGTTGAATCAATGTCGGGATCTATAATGTCTTCATCTTTAATAGAAAGCTTTAATGGTGGAGCAGCAGGTATGTTTAATCCTTTTAATATTAATTATAATTTAAATGCTACTAGTTCTATTGAAACTACAACATTTAATTTTTCAGCTAATGTTCAGGCTATTACACCCCCAGATGAAGATGGTACAACTATAAGTTTTGGAAGTGGTGTTGTTTCAACAACAGCTCCAAGTTTAGAATATTTTGAAAGATTTATAAGTGCTTCATATGATGGAAATCCAAATCTTTGGATGGATTTATCAGGTGAAGAAATTCAAATTTTAAATCCTTTTAATTCAGGTTCGGGAACAAATAATGCTAGGAGAGCTCGAGTTGCTAATATAGATTTATTATTAAATAATTTAACTTTAGCTAGTGGTTATACTGTAAGTTCTCAGGGAGCAGGAGCATACCAATTTACTTTTTATACAGCATCAGTAGGAGCATCTACAAATTTCCAATCTTCATCTCAAGCTCTAGTCACTCAAGAAGACTATTATTATGACACTACTCCTCAATTTAATGTTACACAAAGTTATACAATTACTACACCTTCATTAAATGGACCCGTAACTAGAACACATAGATCGCAAGATGAATTTTATAATGGTGAATTAAGTGGCTCTACTTTAGTAGTATCTAATGGGGAATTAAATGAAGATTGCGCACAATTTAAATTTATTAATCCTAGAGGTGGTAATTATGGAATAAGATCGTATAATTCAACTGATGATAATTTTAATGATTTTATTAATACACAAAACTTACCTTTACAAGGATTTATACAAACATGGTTTCAAGATGATGCTACCAGTGGTCCTTTACCAGCACCAAATCCAAGTGGGTAAAATATTTATATAAAATGGCAGGAAGTATACAATATATTAAAGTAGCAAGAATAGATGGAAATGGTAATGATTTAACAAATACATTAGAATCATTATCTAATATTACTCTACCTTCAGGATCAAGTTCTAATACCTATGTTATTAATAATAGAACTAGGACTAATGATTACTATTTATATTATGTTACAGCACCTAATAGATTAGATATAGCTGAGGAAGATAAACACTCACCTAATTATAATATAGTAGGAACAGTTACAAATTTTAAATTCCCATAACAAATGTCAGCAAGTACCGCAGGAATACCATTACAATTTAGTGCATCTATAGATATAAATAATTTTTTTATCCCTATTTCTACAGGAATAAAAAATAGTGCAAATAAATCTCTTACAGCTTTTCAAATTAAAACGGTACCTCAAAAATCTTTATTATTTAATATTACGGGCAGTATTGAAGGTCTTAATGTAGGTGCTGGTGGATCTAGTGTATCGGCTTCAATACAATTACTAAAAGCTTCTAATCCTCAACCATCATCAAACTTTATACAAGATATCAATATAACAATTATAACTCAAAGCATTTTTATAAAGCAAGCAGGAGCTAGCATTACTAATGGAAGTGGACAATTTAATTTTTCGGCTACAAGCTCAGTAGAATTTAATGATCTTTTATATTTAAATCTTATGGGATTTAATAATGCAGTCCTTCGAAATGCCTCATCATTTACTGCTTCATTACATTCATTCCAAATAACTTCAGAACCCACAGGTTCAGCTAAAGAATTAGTAGTAGAACCATATTTAACTTCTCCTTTTTATGGAACTGATTGTGATGTAACATATGGAAATGTTTCTCAACCTGTTACTAACCCATTTTTACAAGATATAGATTATGGGGATGGGATTATTATTCCTATTAATAATGCTGCTATTATAAGTGGATCTGCAACAAGAGGAACTGTTCCCGAATCTTATTATACAGCTTTATCTAGCATTAATATAAAATATAATGGATCTAAAAATCAATCTAGTGATGTAAATTTATATGATCCTTTAGCTGGGAAAGATGATTTTGATAATTTAATTAATGAAGGAACCTATGGACAAACTCCTTCAGTAACACTAAACCAATCTTTAGTAGCATATTGTGATTGGATTGGAGGTACAACACCTGAATTAAATAATAAAGTAGCAGCTCATATTAAGTATTTAATAAATGAAAATGGAGATGCGATCTCCCCTAATTTATCTCCTACAACTATAAAAGATGTACAAGATAATTTTACCAAAGGAAAAAATATTGAGGTATCTTTAATAGACCCTGCTGCTGGTTCAGGGATGCAAGTATTAAATGGAAATAAAGAAATATTAAAAGGAGGATATAGGGTTGAACCTATTTTATATTCTCAAATTCCAAATTCTCCTTTTTCTTCTAGTATTACTCTAGAAACTAGCTCATTAATACCAGTAACTGATGTAAGAAATTCTTCTATTAGAAATTCATCTCAAACAGCAACAGCAGGTGCTAGTAATACTTTAATATGCACAACAGAATTATTTGATTTTGTAAATAGTTATAATAATAGTACTGGAACCTACACAGTACAATCAGCTACTGTAGAAAGTGGAGTAGATTTAATATTTAGAGCTCAATTAGTATTATCAGCACCGGGTACGGCAGGAGGATTAATGGATATTAGAATAGAAAATACTACAACTGGGGAATTAATAGTACAGGATAATCGAAGTCATTTTGGTTCTGGCCATGCCCCAGCAGAGTACACTTTTGATATTTCAGGAACAGTATTAAGTAATGAATTAGTTGCTGGACATGTTTATAAAGTATTAGTGGATTTAAGTAATTTTGGTCCTACCAGTGGAACTATTTTATCTGGAGCTACTTTTGAAACCTCCCAAATCCCTTCAGCTACAACTGATGCTTTAATAACTGGATCCATGTGGGAATTTTCGGCATCAAGACAAGATGTTTTAACTTCTACAAA